>OLRK01000271.1_pt1 | contig 64405 bp, 56 predicted proteins | sample 1672911 | NCBI WGS metagenome assembly OLRK01 (sample SAMEA3136736, study PRJEB25190) | human gut metagenome | biome: human gut; feature: human-associated habitat; material: faeces | place: Austria | collected 2013
AAGTAACCAACTTATAAAATTGAGCTTTTAACTCAATCAATAATGGCAGCTCACGCCGCCGCTCGGCAGTGGACCCGGCTGTCCGTATGGCCTTGACCCGTATCCGGGTGGTCCAGAATATTTGCATGGATACTCTGTCGAAAACTCATATCACATGGCTTTGATTAGTGTATATCATATGGGGGGAGAAATGTCAAGATGGAATGGGCGGGGAGTTGGGGGATTTGTCCCGGAAACACGAGAAAATATAACAGAAATAAGCGTTCCGCGGCAGGACATTTCCCTACGATTTTTCCCTGTGGGAAACCGTTTCTTCCTAATTTAATGGATTCCGTTTTTCCGGCCGCACATGGTATTTTATTACACAAAAGCGTTAAAGCGTTGCGGTTTAAACTGTTGACACGATGTCCAAGTGATGGTATGATACCTACTAAGTCAATTTTATAGAGACAATTTTATAAAAAAGGGGAAATGTACTATGAAAAAAAGAATGACAAAAGCGGCAGCCGTCTCCATGGCTGCGGTAATGGCAGTGATGATGGCTGGCTGCGGAAACTCCGCCTCCAATGACACCCAGGCGGCAGACACCTCCGCAGAGGCTGCTGCGGACACCTCCGCGGCGGGGGATACGGACACCGAGGCGGCAGCCGACGGCACCACCTACAAGATCGGACTGCTCCAGCTGGTGCAGCACGACGCCCTGGACAAGTGCAACGAGGGCTTTATCGCGGCTCTGGACGCCTCCGGCATCTCCTACGAGGTAGACCAGCAGAACGCGGCGGGCGACACCCCCACCTGCACCACCATCGCTCAGAAATTTGTCAATGACGGCGACGACCTGATTTTCGCCATCGCCACCGGAGCGGCTCAGGCCTGTGCCGCGGAGACAGAGGACATTCCCATCGTTCTCACCGCTGTGACGGACCCGGCTGGTTCCGGACTGGTGGACACCAATGAGGCTCCCGGCGGAAACGTAACCGGTTCCTCCGACTTAACCCCTGTGGCCAAACAGATCGAGCTTTTGACCCAGATCCTCCCGGAAGCCAAGAGCGTAGGCATTCTCTACTGCTCCGCGGAGTCCAACTCCGAGATCCAGGCACAGCTGGCCCACGAGGCCTGCGAGGCTGCCGGCCTCACCGCCACCGACTACACCGTAGCCACTTCCAATGACATCCAGACTGTGGTGGAGTCCATGGTTGGAAACGTGGATGTGATCTACGCCCCCACAGATAACGTGATCGCGGCCGGTATGCCCACCGTCGCCATGATTGCCAATGCCAACGGACTTCCCACCATCGTAGGCGAGGAGGGAATGTGCACCGCCGGCGGACTGGCCACCTACACCATCGACTACACGGAGCTTGGCAAGGTAGCCGGTGAAATGGCTGTAAAGATTCTCACGGAGGGCGCCTCCCCCGCGGAAATGCCCATCGAGTACTACCCGGACGACAAGCTCCGTCTCGTGGTAAACGAGGAAACGGCGGCTGAGCTGGGCATCGACTTATCCGGACTGAACCTGGAATAAATACGGAAGGATTGGAACTGTACAATGAATATCAATGGTTTAATGGGCTCCCTGCAAAGCGGCGTAGCCCAGGGTGTCCTTTGGGGCATCATGGTACTGGGCGTTTACATCACTTATAAGCTCTTAGACATCCCGGATCTGACGGCAGACGGCAGCTTTACGCTGGGCGGCTGCGTCACCACAGTGGCGATCTTAGCCGGCGTAAACCCGGTTTTAGCCACCCTCATGGGAATGGGAGCCGGATTCTTAGCCGGAGCGGTCACCGGTGTCCTTCACACCTTCTTTGAGATTCCCGCCATCCTGGCCGGAATCCTGACCCAGATCGGGCTCTGGTCCGTAAACCTGCGGATTATGAGTGGAAAGGCCAACAATCCGCTTTTGAAGGCTGACACCACCGTTTCCTTCTTCACCGACAAGCTGGGAATCACCAACTCCCAGGCATCCATGCTGGTAGGCATCCTCTTAGTCATCGCCGTGATTCTGCTCCTCTACTGGTTCTTCGGCACGGAAATCGGCTCCGCCCTGCGGGCCACCGGAGACAACGAGGACATGATCCGCGCCCTGGGCGTGAACACGGGACACACCAAGCTCCTGGCCCTGGCCATTTCCAACGGCCTCATCGGCCTTTCCGGAGCCATGGTGGCACAGATGCAGAAATACGCGGACATCAATATGGGCCGCGGCGCCATCGTCATCGGCCTGGCCGCCATCGTCATCGGCGAGGTGCTCCTTGGCCGCCTGGTGAAGAACTTCGGCTTTAAGCTGTTCTCCGCTGTCATCGGATCCATCGTGTATTTCATGATCCAGGCTCTGGTACTCCGCCTGGGCATGGACGCCAACGACATGAAACTCCTCTCCTCCATCATGGTGGGGGCGGCTCTGGCCATTCCCGTAGCCATGGGCCGGTACCGGCTGAAAAAATCCTACTCCGAGAACGACCTCTACGCAGATGAGCACCGGCACGGGGAGAAAAAGGGAGGACAAAATCAATGATAGAGATTACGCACGTTTCCAAAACCTTTAATAAGGGCACGATCAATGAAAAACGAGCCCTGGACAACCTGAATTTAAAGCTGAACGAGGGCGACTTCGTCACCGTCATCGGCGGAAACGGGGCCGGAAAGTCCACCATGTTAAACGCCATCGCCGGAACCTTTCCCGTGGACTGCGGAAAAATCGTGATCGACGGGGCAAACGTCACCATGGATCCGGAGCACAAGCGGGCCAAATATATCGGCCGCGTATTCCAGGATCCCATGAAGGGCACCTGCGCCGGGATGCAGATCGAGGAAAACCTGGCTCTGGCAAAACGCCGCGGGATGCGGCGGGGCCTGCGCTGGCAGTTAAACGATGAGGAGCGGGCCTTTTATAAGGAGCAGTTAGCCACCCTGGGACTGGGCCTGGAGACCAGGCTCTCCGATAAGGTGGGACTTCTCTCCGGCGGACAGCGCCAGGCTGTGACCCTGCTCATGGCCACCATCCAGAAACCGCGGCTCCTGCTCTTGGACGAGCACACCGCCGCCCTGGATCCGGCCACCGCCTCCAAGGTGCTGCGCCTTACAAGAGAGATCGTGGAAAGCCATCACCTGACCGCCCTCATGGTCACCCACAACATGAAGGACGCCCTCACCATCGGCAACCGCCTGATCATGATGGATCACGGCACCATTATTTACGATGTCAGCGGCGAGGAGAAGAAACAGCTCACGGTGGACGACCTTCTCAGGAAATTCGAGGAAGCCAGCGGAGTAGAGTTCTCCAATGACCGGATGATGCTCTCCAAATGATGGGAGTTTCACGGATCCCTCATATACCCCTTTAGACAAAAACAGGAGATATTCTGATTTGATTTTCAGACCATCTCCTGTTTTTTATATCCTGTTTTCCGTTTTACGCCCTCAGCTTTCCATCTGCCGTCCCAAAAACCCGGCCGCCGTGGACGCCAGTTTGATCTCCCCGTCCCCGAATTTCACCCGCGGCTCGCGGCTTAAGAGGGCTACGGCGCCGATGGCGTCTCCCTCGCAGATAATGGGGGCGACCACCTGGGCGGTGATTCCCTCCGGTTCTTCCGCGGTGATCGGCACGTAGCTCTTTTCCCCGCCGGAGGCATTGATCACCGAGCGGTCCGTGATGGCCTGCTCCAGCTGGTGGCTGATGGGCTTTAAGAGCATATCCTTTTTCGGGCCCCCGGCCACGGCGATCACCTGATCCCGGTCGGTGATGCACACGATTTTCCCCGTGGTCTGGGCCATGGCCTCGGCGTACTGGCTGGCGAAGGCCGTCAGCTCCACCATAGGCGAGTATTTCTTCAGAATAATCTCTCCCTCCCGATCCGTAAATATCTCCAACGGAGTACCTTCCCTCAACCGGAGCGTGCGCCTGATCTCCTTGGGAATGACCACACGGCCCAGATCGTCGATTCTTCTCACAATGCCTGTAGCTTTCATAGTTGTTCCTCCATTTTACACTCTAACATTTATCCTCAATGCTGTCTGTAAATGTAGTATTTGTCAAACGGAGGAATTTATACTTTTTATCAACCCTCGATTTTGGAGCCGGATTTTTTCGCCTTCACCGTCACCACTGCCAGCAGCAAAATCAGGGCCGCCGCTCCCACGAAAATGGCCGCAAAACCATTTCCGGCCAGGCCGCCGGCCAGATAGCCGGCAAGGCAGCAGGCCGCCACGCTCAGGGCGTAGGGCAGCTGGGTGGAAACGTGGCTGATGTGGTGGCAGCGCGCTCCCGCGGAGGCCAGAATCGTGGTGTCGGAAATAGGCGACATATGGTCGCCGCATACGGCTCCGGCCAGAATGGACGCCACGCTCAGGGCCAGCATTTCCTGATCCGCCGTGCCTGTCACCGCCAGGGCGATGGGCACCAGGATCCCAAAAGTCCCCCAGGAGGTGCCTGTGGAAAAGGAAAGTCCCGCTCCGATGACGAAAAATCCCGCCGGCAAAAGGGCGCCTACCAGGGCGCTGCCGCCCACGGCCTGGCCCACAAAGCCGCCGATATTTAAGTATTCTTCCCCGCAGATGCCGGAAAGGCTCCAGGCCAGGCTCAAAATGATGATGGCCGGCACCATGGATTTCACCCCAGCGGAAATGCTCTCGCACATCTCCGAAAACAGCACCACCCGCCTGGGCAGATAAAGGGCCGCCAGGAAAATCAACGTGAAAAACGCTCCCAGCACCAGGCTTTTCGCGGAATCACAGCCGGCGAAGGCGGCCGCCGCCGTCTTTCCCTCCAGGATGCCGCCGGTGTAGAGCATGGCGGACACACAGAGGACAATGAGGGCCGCGATGGGAAGGATCAGGTCAATCACCTGTCCCCGGCCCGTCACCAGCTCCCGCTCGCCGTCCGCCGTTTTCTCCTGTCCGTCCGCCCGCACCTGGTCCTCGTACCGTTTCATGGCGGAAAAATCCAGCCGTTTCGCCGTCAGATACAGCATAAACGCCAGGGTAAACCAGGCGTAAAGGTTTAAGGGGATGGTCTGTAAAAACAGGCTAAAGCCGTCGATCCCGCTTCCTTCCGGGAGGGAGGAACCCACCGCCGCCGCCCAGCTGGACACCGGGGCAATGATGCAGACGGGGGCCGCCGTGGCGTCAATGATATAGGCCAGTTTGGCTCGGGTCACCTGATATTTGTCCGTCACCGGCCGCATCACCGTCCCCACCGTCAGGCAGTTGAAATAGTCGTCCACGAAAATCATCGCCCCCAGGGCTGCCGTGGCCAAGAGGGCGCCCCGGCTGCTGCGGATGGTTCTGGACGCCCATTCCCCGTAGGCCTTGGACGCCCCTGAGCGGGTGATCAGAGACACGATGATGCCAAGGAGGGCCAGAAACAGAATGATGTTGATATTCTCTCCCATTCGGTCCCCCATGATTCCAAATGTCACCTCCACCGCCCGCAGGGGGTGAAAGCCGGTGCAGAGCAGGCCGCCTGCCAGGATGCCGGTCATCAGGGACAGGTATACCTCCTTTGTCAGCAGCGCCAGCGCGATGGCCGCGGCCGGCGGCACCAGGGACCAAATCGTTCCGGATACCATAACTATGTGTTCTCCTTCCTATTCCTGCCCCGCGGTTTCCGGCCGTTCCACCAGGCCGGACAGCTCGCTTAGCAGGATCTTTGTTTTCTCTATCATGGGGTCGCAGTCCCGGTTTTTGTTCCTCTGGTCGATGAAGTGGAACACCGGGGCATCGCCTGCCTGAAATTTCAAATCCCCCCTGTATTTTGCCACCAGCTCCGGGATCCCTTCCACCCGCAGCCGCGCTTTGGGATACATGGTGAGCCGCGCCTCCTGCCGGTTTACGTAAACCTCCGTCACGTAGGCGTTGTGGGCCATGGCCTTTAAGGCCGCGATCCGCAGGAGGTTCTCCACCGCCTTGGGAATGTCCCCGAACCGGTCCATGAGCTCATCCTGCATATCCATGTATTCATCCTCATTCTCAATGCCGGAAATCCGTTTGTAGATGTCCAGCTTTTGATACTCATTTTTAATATAAGAAGGGGGAATATAGGCGTCGATGTCGCAGTCCACCACCGTCTCGTATTCTTCCTCCTCCGGCTTTTCCCCCTTTAATGCCTGCACTGCCTGGTTTAACAGCTTGCAGTAGAGGTCGTAGCCCACCGCCTCCATGTGGCCGTGCTGCTCCGCTCCCAGGATGTTTCCCGCGCCGCGGATCTCCAGATCCCGCATGGCAATCTTGATGCCGGAGCCCAGCTCCGTAAACTCCCGGATGGCCTGGAGCCGTTTCTCCGCATCCTCCCGCAGCAGCTTATCCCGGCGGTACATGAGAAAGGCGTAGGCGGTGCGGTTGGAACGGCCCACACGGCCCCTAAGCTGATAGAGCTGGGAGAGGCCCAGCCGGTCCGCGTCGTGGATGATCATGGTGTTGGCGTTGGAAATGTCCAGGCCCGTCTCAATGATGGTGGTGGAGACCAGCACGTCGATCTCCCCGTCCACAAAGTCCAGCATGATCTTTTCCAGCTCCCGCTCGTGCATCTGGCCGTGGGCGAATACCACATTCGCCTCCGGCACCAGTTTCGCCACGTGGTTGGCCACCTCGGCAATGTCGTTGACGCGGTTGTATACATAGTACACTTGGCCGCCCCGGGCCATTTCCCTCTGGATCGCCTCCCGCACCATCTCATCGTTGTACTCCATCACATAGGTCTGGATGGGCACCCGGTCCACCGGCGGCTCCTCCAGCACGCTCATATCCCGGATTCCGATGAGGCTCATGTGAAGCGTCCTGGGAATGGGGGTGGCCGTGAGGGTGAGTACGTCCACGTTTTCCTTTAACTGCTTGATCTTTTCCTTGTGGGCTACGCCGAACCGCTGTTCCTCGTCGATGATGAGTAAGCCCAGGTTTTTAAACTGCACGTCCTTGGAGAGAACCCGGTGGGTGCCGATGAGCACGTCCACCATGCCTTTTTTCAGATCCTCCAGGGTCTTTTTCTGCTCCGCCGCCGTGCGGAAACGGGACATTAAATCCACCCGCACGGGAAAATCCTTCATCCGCTGCACGAAGGTGTTGTAGTGCTGCTGGGCCAGAATGGTGGTGGGCACCAGATACACCACCTGCCGGCTCTCCTGAACCGCCTTAAAGGCCGCCCGCAGGGCAATTTCCGTCTTTCCGTACCCTACGTCGCCGCAGATTAAGCGATCCATGATCTTGCGGCTCTCCATGTCCCGTTTCGTGGCCTCGATGGCCTCCAGCTGGTCGTCTGTCTCCTCGTAGGGAAACATTTCCTCAAACTCCTGCTGCCACACCGTATCCGGGCCGCACTGGAAACCGGAGGAATTCTGCCTGGCGGCGTAGAGCTTTACCAGGTCCTTCGCGATCTCCTTTACGGCGCCTTTGACCCTGGTTTTGGTCTTGGTCCACTGCTCGCCGCCCAGCTTGTTTAATTTGGGGGCTTTGGCGTCGGAGCCGGCGTATTTCTGGATGCCCTCCAGGCGGGTGGCAGGCAGGTAGAGGTTTCCGCCGTCGCCGTACTCGATCTTGATGTAATCCTTGACCACCCTATCCCGCTCGATCTTCTCAATTCCCCGGTAAATGCCCAGGCCGTGATCCTCGTGCACCACGTAGTCGCCCACGCTTAACTCGGAAAAGCTCTGGATGCGGCGGCCCTCATAGGCCGTCTTTTTCCGCCGCTTTTTCTTCTTTTCCGCGCCGAACATATCGCCCTCGGTGAGGACGATGAACTTGATCATGGGATACTCAAAGCCGCGGTGGAGGTTTCCATAGGTCACCAGAATCTCCCCCGGCTGCACCTTCCGCTCCCCGTCGTCGGGACAGAAGGCGGAAAGCTCGTACTCCCGCAGGTCTCCCGCCAGGCGGCTGGCCCTGGTGCGGGAGCCGGAAAGGAGGATGATCCTGTATTTTTCCTTTTTCCACCGCTTTAAATCCTTGATCAGCACTTCAAAGCTGGTCTGGTAGGAATGGATGTTCCTGGCGTTGATGTGGTATTTCTTCTTTATGGATATGCCGGGGAGCTTTTGCTCCAGGGCCGTCAGGCACACCGTCCGTTTCGTCTGGGCCCGGGCCAGCACTTCTTTCACGCCGCAGAGCAGGTCGGTCTGGCCCGGCAGCAGATAGCCTTTTTCCAGCCGGTGGCCCATGCTCTCCCGAAACTCCAGTTCCACCGCCTCGCCTCTCTCCTGAAGCCTGGCCGGCTCATCCAGGAAAATGACCGTCCCTTCCGCCGGAAAATAGTCGAGAAAGGACACGGTTTCCCCGTAGAAATACTGGATGTAGCTGTCCAGCCCATGGGTTTTCCAGCCCTCCCGCAGCCCTTCCAACACCTCGTCCGTCACCGAGCGGAGCCTGTGGCTCTCCTCCGTCTTCATCTGCTCCCGAAGGGTTTTTACCAGTTTCTTCGTCTCTTTTTCAATGCGGTCCGCGCCCTTTTTTAACCGCTCTTTGTCCAGCACCATCTCCGCCGCCGGATAGATGGTGATTTCCTCCATCTGCTCCACGGAACGCTGGCTTTCCAGGTCGAAGGTGCGGATGGAATCCACCTCCGTGTCAAAGAGCTCGACGCGCACCGGCATTTCCTCCGTCAGCGGGAAAATGTCCAGGATGCCGCCGCGGATGGAAAACTGCCCCATGCCGTCCACCTGGGGGGTGCGCTCGTAGCCCAAAGCCACCAGCCGTTCTCTCCACTCGTCCAGATCCAGCTCTTGTCCGACTTGTACGTACATTGTGTGCTCATGGAGTACATTCAGCGGCAGGAGCCGGTCCATGAGGCCGTCCACCGTGGTCACCACCACGCCGCCCTCATCCTCGATGAGGTGGCGGAGTACCTGCAAACGCTGCTTTACCATCAGGTTTCCGTGGATGTCCGCGCTGTAAAACAGCAGGTCCTTGGCCGGGTAGAGCCACGTGTTGGGCTGAAAATACCGGAAATCGTCGTAGATCTCCTGGGCCTTCGTCCCGTCGCTGGTAACCACCAGTTTCCACGGCGTTCCCTTCGCCGCCTCGTACATCAGATGGACCTTTTGGGAATCCATGCAGCCGCTCACCTGAGCCGGCCCCTCTCCCCGTTTTAAGTCCGCGTCCAGATCCTCAAATTCCTTCAGCTCCCACAAAGGGTTTTCAAATACGTCGCTCATGTTTATCCCCGCTATTTCTTCCTGTTGAACCGGTTCATGGCTGCGTCGATGCCGTCCTCCACAATGGCCGCGGCCGCCTCCGCCGCTTCCTTAAAAGCGTCCTCCATCACGGACTGCTCCACCTGGGGGAAACGGCCCAGCACGTAGTCCGCCAGATCCATCCGGTCCGGTTTCGCGCCCACGCCGATCCGCACCCTGGGGAATTCCTGGGTGCCCAGATGGGCGATGATGTTTTTAATGCCGTTGTGGCCGCCGGCGCTGCCTTTGGCCCGCACCCGCAGCTTGCCCACGTCCAGGTCAATATCGTCATACATCACTATAATATGTTCATGATCAATCTTATAGAAATCCGCCGCCGCCCGCACGCTCTCGCCGCTTAAGTTCATATAGGTCTGGGGTTTCAGGAGAATGACCTTCTCCGCCCCCAGCATTCCCTTTCCGCACAATCCCTTGTGCTTTTTCTCCTTCACGGAAATATTTAACCTGTCCGCCAGCATATCCACGGCGTCAAAGCCGGCGTTGTGGCGGGTGTGCTCATATTCTCTGGTAGGATTTCCAAGTCCAACGATTAAATACATCTTGATCCCTCCGTTTCAAACAATATCCGGCGGCCATTTTGACCGCGCCTTTTACCCGGCCTGCAAGCGCAGCCCGGTTCTTTTTTGGGTTTCTGGTGTCGGAGCGCGGGGACGCGCTCTGGTAGAGGTCATTATAGCATAGATTTGGGGTTGTGCCAAATGGTTTGATAGGAGGAGAGAAATGCGAGGAGAGAAATAGGTTTTTACAAAAATCGTGTCGGGGCTTTTCCTCAAAAGAGGGGCGGGTTCTGAGATACAAAGGGCGCCCATGCCACTCCCCCGGCACAGGCGCCCATTCCTTCTGTCTTCTATAATATTTCTACACCATTCATACCAAATCCATCACCGCTCCATCCCCAGCATCTCTACCGCATACCGCACCGTGGAAATGGCTCCCGTCTTCAGCACCTTCTCATTTAAGTCAAACTTCGTGTTGTGGTGGGGGGCTCCGTAGCCCTCGGCCTCGTTTTTAATGCCCAGGAACGCGAACACGCCCGGGTAGCGCTCCAGCCAAAGCCGGAAGGATTCGCCGGCGTACCACGGCTCGCAGGATACCACCGTTCCCTCCGGCAGCACTTCCTTCAGCACCCGGTCCGCGATGGCGGCGCAGGCGGAATCGGTCACTGTCGGGCCGCCGATAAAGTCAGGGCCAAACTCTGCCGTGCATTTGTGCATATCCGCGGTGTTTCCCGCCACCTTTTTCGTAAGCTCCAGGCACTTCTTTCCTTCCTCCATGTCAAAGAACCGATACGTTCCCTGAATACGGGCGTTGTCCGGAATCACGTTGGTAGCGTCGCCGCCGTGGAACATGGTCAGCCCCAGCGTCACTGTCTTTCCAGCCGTCACCTGGTTTCCGAAAGCCACACAGAGGTTGTTTAAGAAGTTCGCGCCGCAGAAAATGGGGTTGGCCGCCAGATCCGGACGGGAACCGTGGCCGCTCTTTCCGTGGAACGTCACGTCAATGCGCACCGCCCCGGCCATTCTGGCGCCGGGATCCACGCACATTTTTCCCTCCTCCAGCTCCGCGTACACATGAATGGCCCAGCAATAGTCCACATGGTATTTTTCCAGAGCTTTTAACAGGGCATCCACACCGCTGTTTGGCTCCTCTCCCTCCTCAAAGCAGAACAGCACCGTTCCGCAAAGCTCATCCTTCATCCTGGTGAGCACCTGCATTGCCCCCAGCAGCATGGCCGTGTGGGCGTCGTGGCCGCAGGCGTGGCAGGTGTCCGGCTGCTCTGAGCGGCAGGTTCTTTCTCCTGCCAGATTCGTCTCCGACTCCTCCAGAGGCAGGGCATCAATATCCGCCCGCAGCGCTACCACATTTCCCGGCCGGCCCGTGTCCAGCTTTACGATGACGCTGGTGGTGGGCACCTCCTCCCAGGGCAGGCCCAGCTTTTCAGCCTCCTCCAGAATGAAAGCGTGAGTCCTATTCTCCTTCATCGCCACCTCCGCAAAGGTGTGAACCTTCCTGCGGCAGTCAATGATATAAGGCTCGTACTCATCCGCCAGCTTTAAGATCTTTTCCTTTAAATCCATCGTATTTCCTCCTCAATACACAAATCGGGCCGTTCCTGTCCCGGGATACGGAACGGATTCTGTTGGTTTCGTTCTGATTATATTTATATTATAAAGCTGCTTAATTGTCAAGGTGGTTATGTGTGATTTGTATATGATGGATAGAATTGGTTGAGTTGAATTGTGCATTTTGTCTTGATTGGATGGGCGATTAGGCGTAAAAAAGCGCCCTGCCATGTGTTCACAGTGTCTCCACCGTCTTCTCACAAGCATAGGCGCTCTTTCCTTGTTTCCTATTTCATTTCATCTAGCAGCGCTGCAGCACTTCCTGAAAGGACTGAATATCCCGTTTCAGCTGCTGCACCGATTCCTCCACCCGTCCTTCTTCCATCAGGCGGATGATCTCCAAATGCCCTTCACAGTCCAGGTTAAAATAGGTCGTTCTCCATCTGTCCCAATAGTTCTGGGCATAGGCCCGCGTGAGCACGCTCAGGCTGTTCTCCAACGTCTTGTAGCAATAGGCATTCCGGCAGTAGGAGTTCAATTTCAGATGAAAGAGTTTATTGTTCTCCCAGTGCTGCCAGATACTGATTTCCCCTTCCACTCGGCAGTTTTGATGAGTAAATGCCTTCAGTTCATCAATGTCCTTTTTATCCATCCAATGGATGGCCTGCCTTAAACACTGCGGTTCCAGCATAAGGCGGAAATTGATAATATCCTCAACTTCCTTTTCATTCACTGTGACGATCTCATATCCATATCGGGGATGACTGTATAATACACCTTCCTTGCAAAGCTCAATGAGCGCGTCTCTCACGGGAGACTTGCTGACACCGTATTTCTCCACTAACTGCTTTTCATTCAAAATCTCCGAAGGCTTATATACACCTGCAATAATGTCGTTCATTACCTGTGTATATATTTGCTCCTTCAGCGAAATCTTTCCATTTTTATGCATTATCCTCAATCCCCTAAATCCTGTATTTACGGGAAATCTCCTCTTGCGTCTATCCTATTTCTGTCTCATCCCTCATGTCCTGTTACGCCCTGGCGTTCTCCCTTAATCTCTTGTAGCCCGAACTGCCGCACGGATCCTGGCCATTTCAATCTCCGTGGGGAGGGTACAATCCGCGCCGAGCAGAAATTTTCTCTGTCCCATCTCACCAATCACGCGGTGAACCTCCGAGCGGATTTCCTGCTCTGTCCCGTCTACCAGCACGCCGGCCCGGTCATCCAGTCCGCCCAGAATGGCCGCGTCGCCAAAGATCTTCCTGCCCTCCAAAAGCGATGGATTCTGTTCGTAAACTCCCCAGTTGACCACATCCACAGGGTAATCCCTGTAACGCTCCAGGTTCAGCCTGTCCTTGCACATATGAAGAATGTTGAAAGCCGGCCGTTTCGATGCCGCCTGTAAAACCTTTAAGTCATTGGGCTTTACATACCGCTCAAACTCCTCATCTGTGTACAGATAAGATTCTCCCCCCAAAGCCGCGTAGTAAATGCCGTCCACTCCGATCTTCAGCGCTTCCTCTGTCAAAATCGCTAGGGCATCTGATATGCGGTCATACGCCTGGGCTACCGCCTCCGGATTGGCTCTTAAATGCTCTACGAGAAAGCTGCTGCCCGTCTCATAGCCGGCCGTACCTCCCCTCGCGTGCCACGCAGATGCCACAACTCCGTGTACTGTAAGTAATACTATACCATTGTCATGGACTTTATCAAGTATTTTTTTCGTAATTTCAAGCTGGTCCTGGATAAAGGAAGCGTTCCTGTCATACGCCGGAATCTTTGCCCAATCCTCTGGATTTACGATGGGAACGGAGCAGGGAATCACGTTTTCATTCATGATTTTCATGATGTCTGTTTCCGATTCCCTGAAAAAATCCAGATGGGCTTGGACCGCCGCATCTCCATGGAAACAGGATTCCGGAAAATGGAGCCAGAATCCGGCAGGGATATACTCCACATTTCCCCCCTGCACTGCTGCAATGGTATTCTCTCGCCTGTTCATACGTCTTCTCTCCTTTTCATGTTTTCATTCCGTCACAGAATCTCATCCAAAGCCAGGAGGGCCAGCACATAGGCCTTAAAACCGTCTATCAGCTGGCAAAGCTCTATGCACTCGTCCGGCTGATGCCCCTGGCCCCGGCCCGGCGGAAATGGATTCTTCTGGTCCGGCAGGCCCGGGCCAAAGCCGACCGCATTGGGAAGATGCCTGGCATATGTGCCGCCTCCCATGGTGTAAGGCTCGTAACTGCGCCCCAGCACATGATCCGCCACGCGGCACAGCGTCTTAATCTCCGGCCTGTCCGGAGAAATAAAAAAGGGCCCTGAATCCGTAATGTCCTCCAGTACAAATCCGAATTCCCCGACAGCATTTTCCAGCCCGCTCCGGACCTGTTCCCCACAGAAGGAGGACGGATAACGAATATCAAAAGAAAGGGTCAGCTCCCCCTTTTCCAGCCTCACGACCGTCCCGCAGCAGGTGAGCTTTCCCGTCTCCTCATCCTCGAAGGGAATCCCCGCCGTCTCTCCGTGGACGCTGGCCGTCAGAGACGCAATGCCCGCTATCGCCCGTTCTTCCTCTCCGCAAAGCATTCCCGACATTTTCAAGGCCTCCGCCAGCACCTGCACCGCATTGACGGATCCATCGGGAAAAGCGGCGTGCCGGGAAATGCCTTCTGCCTCTACTTTGACGTCAGTACCACCCTCACCCCAGCATTTTCCTGAAATTCCTTTTATTCCGTTTAACCGGTCACATATGGCTTTTGCCTCCTGCGCAGATCCCGTCTGAATCACTGCCTCTCCGTAAGCGGGAATGACATTCGCCACTTCTCCCACTTGGAAGGATTTGAGCCGTCCGTTTACCGTTTTCCGCGCCGTAGCTCGAAAAATCCCCTTTTCCCCATAACACACAGGGAAATTGGTGTCCGGCACCAGGGAAAAGTCTGGCAGCGGCCTCGTGCTGGTAAAGTGTTCAATGTCCTCCATCCCCCGCTCCTCGCTGCACCCGAAATACAGCAAAACGTCGTGCTTGAGGCGAATTCCGTTTTCCCGCAGAAACCGCAGGGCATAGAGGGCAGCTACCGCCGGCCCTTTATTGTCGCCCACACCCCTTCCGACGAGAAACCCATCTTTCAACGTGCATCCCAAGGGCGGGTACTCCCATCCATCCCCCAGCGGGACCACATCCAGATGGGAAAATAACCCGATTTCTCCCGTTTTTTCTCCCTTTAACCGGCAGCCGCCGCAGTAATTCTCGTAGTTTTCCGCCTGAAACCCATACTGTTCCGCTTTTTCAAGGGCCAGCTGAAGAACTCGGCCGCATTCTCTCCCAAAGGGGTAGTCTCCCTCCCTGGGACCAGACACGCTCGGCACGGCCACCAATTCCCTCAGATCGCGGACAAATTCCTCCTGATGGGCCTGAATCCACCGGTCTATTTTTTCTTCCAGCACTCCGTCCGGGACCCAAACCGGCTCGCTCATACCGTTTTCCTCCCTTCTTCAAACAGATGACAGGCGACCTGATGGGTCCCGTCCACCGTTTTTAAAGTGGGACACACCTGCCGGCACTTTTCCGTTGCATACTTGCACCGCGTGTGGAAATGACAGCCGGAGGGCGGGTTTATGGGACTGGGCACATCGCCGCTTAACACCACCCGTTTCATGGCACAGTCCACATCCGGAATGGGAATGGCGGACAGCAGTGCCTGGGTATATGGATGGTAAGGATGATTGTACAGGTCATCCTTGCCGGCAATCTCCATAATGCGCCCCAGATACATCACCGCGATCCTGTCGCTGACGTATTTCACTACGCTGAGGTCATGGGAGATAAACAGATATGTCAGGGCTTTCTTCCGTTTCAGCTCCTGGATCAGGTTCAGCACCTGGGCCCGCACGGACACATCCAGGGCTGACACCGGCTCATCACAGACCACAAACTCTGGATTCAGCACCAGTGCCCTGGCAATTACAATTCTCTGCCGCTGTCCTCCTGAAAACTCGTGGGGATACCGGTTCATCATCTTTTCCGGCATTCCCACCAGCTCCATGATCTCCTTTACCCTGGCGATTTTCTCCGCGTTTGTCCCGATATGGAACGCGTCCAGAGGGGCTTTGATCAGCTCCAGCACCGTCATCCTGGGATTCAGGGAGGCGTACGGATCCTGAAAAATCAGCTGCATCTGCTGCCGCATCTGGCGCATTTTTTCTTTGTGATAGGCCGTGATGTCATCTCCCTGATACAGAATTTTCCCCTCCGTCGGCTCCACCAGCCGGAGAATCGACCGGCCAAGGGTGGATTTTCCGCAGCCGGATTCCCCTACGATTCCCAGAGTCTCTCCTTTATAGATCTGAAGATTAATATCATCCACCGCGTGAACGGTCTTCAATGGTTTTCCAGTAAAGGTTTTGGCGGTGATAAAATTCTTTTTCAGTCCCTGTATCTCAATCAGCACGTTACTTTGTTCCATCGCCCTGACCTCCATTTCCCCCAGTTTCGCTCTCGTATTTAAAGCACCGCACCTTGTGCCCGTTCACCTCATACAGCCCCGGCTTTTCCTCCTGACATCGTTTTGTGGCCTCCGGGCATCTGGTACAAAACCGGCAGCCCTTGGGCATATCATCCAGATCCGGTACTGCTCCCTTGATAGTATACAGCTCCTGGTCCCCCTCCTGATCCAGCCGGGGAATGGACGCCAAAAGGCCCTGGGTATATGGATGGAGGGGATTTTTAAAGATTCCCCTCACATCCGCGTACTCCACCTCTTTCCCCGCATACATGACCATCACATCGTCTGCCATCTCCGCCACCACTCCCATATCATGAGTAATCAGGATAATGGAGGTGCCGTCTGTCCGCTTTAACTCGTTCATCAGCTCCAGGATCTGAGCCTGGATGGTCACGTCCAGGGCTGTTGTGGGCTCATCCGCAATCAGCAGTTTCGCGTTGCAGGACAGCGCCATGGCAATCATCACCCTCTGGCGCATTCCCCCGGAAAGCTGATGGGGGAATTCCTTCAGCCGCTGGGCGGGAGAGGGGATGCCCACCTTCGCCAGCATCTCCTCCGCCCGTTTCCAGGCCGCTTTTTTGTCAACTTTGCTGTGTGCCGTGATGGTCTCTACCAACTGCTTTCCAATGGTCATTACCGGGTTCAAACCGGTCATGGAATCCTGAAAAATCATGGCAATCTCATTCCCGCGGATCTGGCGCATCTCCTTTTCTGTCTTTTTGAGAAGATCCTCTCCTTCAAAAAAGACCTCTCCCCCTGCGACCTTTCCGGAAACGGCCGGGATCAGCCGGAGGATGGACATGGATGTCACGCTCTTTCCGCATCCGGATTCCCCCACGATTCCCAGCGTCTTTCCTCTCTCTACAGAAAAAGACACTCCGTCAACGGCGGTCACCGTCCCATTTTTTCCGTTAAACTGGGTCTTTAACTCCTTTACCTCTATCAGCTTTTCGGACATTTCAGAATTCCTCTCTTTTTCCTTGGACTTATGTTAAACAGCTGCTTATTTGTTTACTTTCCACTCCCAAACATTTTTATTTACATTGTAGTCCAGGCTGCCGGGACGTACATTTTCAATCTGGGCATTGTAGGCAAACAAATCGTTTGTAAAATACAGGAATGCCATGGGCATCCAATCTACGATCATTTCCTGATATTCGTCATAAATCGCTTTTCTGGCCTCAAAGGTGAGCTCATGCGCTCCAGACTCTCCCACCTCGCCCAGGAGCGGATCCTGCAGCTGGGTAAAGTTGTTCATGTATCCCACAGTGATATTGGGAACGCTTTCGGACGGATCCACAGAACCTGCGGAACCGATGAAACAGATGTCATACTCGCCGTTTCTGGCATTGGTCAAAAGCGTCGGGAAATCCAGAGTCTGGATCTTTGTCTTGATGCCGATCTTCTGCAAATCCTGCTGAATCAGGATGGCCGCCTTTTCTCTTACCTCATTTCCGGTGGAAACTAACATCTGCAGCTCCCGGCTCTCATCCCATCCGGCATCCTTTACGATCTGGGCTGCCTTCTCCGGATCGTACTGAACCGGCTCCATGGTCTCAATGTTCTTATTATAATACTGGTGGTCATCCGGCAGCGGCCCCAGAGCCACTCGTCCTTCTCCCTGGAGAAGCTGTTCCACGATGATGTCCTTATTTACCGCCATGCTCATGGCCTGGCGGATTTCCTTGGTCAGGTACTCTCTGGACGTGTTCATCGCCATATACTGGTACGCAAAGGTGGGGACGGACTGAGCGGTGACGCCGTCTGTACTCTTTGCCGCCTGCCAGTCTTGCAGAGGAATCTGAGTATTTCCGCTGAGTACGTCAATCTCACCGCTCATCAGTCCGGACAGCAGGTTGGAAGACTGTACTTTCTTAAAGACCAGACGATCAAAGTCGGGAGCTCCCAGATAATAGTCTTTATTGGCCGTAAACTGAATGCTCTCACCGGAAATGGTGCTCTCAAACACGCAGGGGCCGGAACCGATGGGATGCTGCCAGAACTCGTCATTGACCAGATCCGCGTCGGAGATGCCGGACAGCAGATGCTCCGGAATAATGAAGAAATCGCGGTTTACTAAAGCGTAGATAATGGACGGGTCCATGGGCTCTTTTAACGAAAATTCTACCGTGTGATCATCAACAGCCGTCACTCCTACGGAGTTTTCGGAAAGCTCCATTCCAGTCTCGTCCGTGCCCGCGAAGTACTGCATACGGATTCTTCTGAGGTAGTTGTACTCCTGGGAGGAGGCTACCTGGGCGCTGTACACCACATCCGCTGCTGTAACCGGCTCTCCGTCGTGCCATTTCGCGTTTTCATTCAGGTGATAGATGATCTTGTCCTGGGTCTCGTTGGTCTCCCAGCTGTCTGCCAGGCGGGGAGCAAAGGTTCCATCTGTGTTAATGGTCATCAGACGGTCAAACATCAGCTCATTGACATTGTCCGCTCCTGCGTTTGTGGTCTGCATCGGCATGAAGGAGTCCCAGTCTCCCGTCTGGGCGATGGTCACCACCTTTTCTCCGCTACTGTTTCCGGTACTCGCCGCCGCGGAGGTTTCCGCACTGCCTGACGCCGCTGTGCCCGCCGGATCCGTGCCTCCCGCACCGCCGCACGCCGTCAAGGCAGCCATGGCACATACCAGTGCCAGAGCCGTAAGCTTTCTCCAATTTTTCTTCATAACTTTCTTTCCTCCTTTATCATTTTACTTTTTTATCTTCGTTCTGGAGTCCAAAGCATCCCGCATTCCATCGCCGATAAAATTGATGCCGGATACAGTCAACACCAGAAGGATTCCCGCTGGTACCCAAAGCCACGGACGGCTGGACAGCACGGTAATGGACTGTGCCGCGTAGAGGATATTTCCCCAGGAAGCCGCCGGCGGCTGCACTCCCATTCCAAGGAAACTCAAAGCCGATTCCTGTATGATCGCCTGAGCCGTGCGGAATGTGAAGTTGATCAGCACCGGAGCAAAGGCATTGGGTATTACATACTTAGTCAGGATAGCAAAATCCTTTGTTCCAACGGCCTTGGCTGACTCCACATACTCCTTTTCCCGGATGGAGAGCACATTTCCGTAAATTAATTTTGCGAAATCAGTCCATCCCAGTACACCGATCACGAAAATGATGGTCCGGATGGACGGGTCGAACACAGACACGAGAACCAGAATCAGGATCATAGACGGAAACGACATGAAGATGTCTGCCGCCCTCATAATCACCATCTCCCAGATTCCCTTATAATACCCGGCCAAAAGCCCCAGCGGCACGCCGATACACAGGCTGATCACTGCGGATAAAAGCCCTACCAGCAGGGATACCCGTCCGCCATAAATCAGTCTGGCAAACACATCCCGCCCAGTATCGTCTGTCCCCAGAATGTGACCGGGCCCAGGAACCGCGCTGAAATTGAAAACGTCTGACGTATAGGGATCCAACTTCATCACCACCGGAAGAATCACTACCAAAAGGACTTCCAAAGTAATCACGGCCAGGCCGATCATCGCCAGCTTGTGCTGAGAAAACCGTTTCAGCACATCGCGGCTGTAAGAATCTTTTTTTATTTTTTCTCTGGTTTCCATTTTCGTACCTCCTAACGGCTTTCCCTGATCTTCGGATCAAGAAGGCTGTAAGCAATGTCGGTAATGATATTTCCCATCAGCACCGCCGCCGCGATCACTACCGTAATTCCCATGATGGTGGGATAATCCCTGGAATTGATGGACTGTACCATCAGGCTGCCAAGTCCCGGCCAGCTGAATACCTGCTCTGCTACCACTGCTCCGCCGAACAGGAAGGGAATCATGGTGCTGAGTACCGTTACGACCGGAATCAGGGAATTTCTCAATCCATGGCTGATCACCACCCGCAGCTCTTTGAGTCCTTTCGCCCTGGCTGTCCGGATATAATCCTCCGTAAATACCTCCATCATACTGCCTCTCGTCTGCCGCAGAAGGCTGCCCACGTTAAACACTGTCAGTGTCAGCCCTGGGAGGACGATATGCCTGGCCATTGATGCCACTGTCTCCACTCCGGAATCATACATTCCCCCCATGGGCAGAATCTGCATTTTCACCGCAAAGGCATAAATCATCACAAGTCCGGTAAAAAAGGTGGGTGTGGACGCTCCCACAAAGGAAAGTCCGGAAGATATGTAATCCCAGGGAGAATAGGGCTTATACGCAGACATAATCCCCAAAGGAACAGCAATCAAAACAGAAAACACGGTGGAGGTAAGGGTCAGGATCAGCGTAGGGCCCAGGCGCTCCAGTACCATCCCCATAACGGGAAGATTCGTGCGGTAGGAGGTTCCCAGATTTCCCTGGAGGAGGGATTGGAGCCATCTCATATACTGGACAATCACCGGCTGGTCCAGACCCAGCTGCGCCCGCAGCGCCTCCATGTCCTCCTTAGTCGCCATGGGATCCGCCATCAGCATCTCAAGGGGACTCCCCGGGGCCAGGGACGATAAGAAATACACCAGAATCGTAATCCCGAAAAATGTAGGAATCGCAATCAGCAATCGTTTCATAATGTACTTTAACATTTTACTCTGAACCTCCTGTGCAAGGCATTTCGTACCGCTGTACACGGCTTAATTTATGGTTTGATATTATCACTAGTATTGTCTCTGATATTATCAGATAGCAGTAAATATGTCAATATATTACATATTATTTTTTATATATTTGTATATACTGCATAATTTGATTTTGAATTTTCTGCTATTTCGCCAAGAATCCCGTTATTGGCTTATGATTCTGTCATTGACAGGCAAGAATGGAAGACATCGGTTTCTGTGGAAACATACATCGTTTCCTCAGCCCATATGCTGATCTGAGTTTTTAGAAATACAAGTTCTGCTTGCTTTGTTTCGGTTCTGTAAAAAGCTCGCTGCAACGCACACGTCCGTCGGAGTGCGGCTGCGCCGGCACCCAGTTTCCTTTGCGCGGAGCACGTCTCGCGCCGTAGGTTTTTTGTGTCATAGGAAGCACAGTTTCCTATCACGAAAAAAGCGCCCCCTCCAGCCCCCTCCTCAGCCAAAGTCTGACGCTTTCTCTCCTTCACAGCAGCGGCGACAAGAGCCTGCTGCACTGTTCCTTCACCCGAATCACCAGGGCACGCTCCCGGTACTCCTCCAGGGTGATCTCGTGGCACTTTTCCAGATCCTCCAAAAAGATCTTCTCCAGCGCCTCCGTGGTGTCTTCGTCGTAAATCACGGCGTTCACCTCAAAATTCAGCTCAAAGCTGCGGATGTCCATGTTGGCGGTGCCGTAGCTGCACACGCGGCCGTCGGTCATGACGCCCTTGGCGTGGAGGAAACCGTTTTCATAGGTATAGCACTTCGCCCCCGCCGCCAGCAGGTCCCCCACGTAGGAATAAGAGGCCCAGTACACAAAGGGGTGATCCGGCTTGCAGGGGATCATCAGCCGCACATCCACGCCGGATTTGGCCGCCACCTGCAGGGCGGACAGCACCGCGTCGTCCGGCACAAAATAGGGCGTCTGGATGTAAATGTGCTTTTTCGCCTTGTGAAACAGCTCCAGATAGTTGTTGCGGATCTGCCGGTCCCTGGCGTCCGGGCCGCTGGTGATGATCTGGATGCCGCAGGGCAGGTTTAAGCCCTCCAGCAGCCGTTTCCGCTCCTCCTCCACCGGCCGGGGAATGTCAAAATACTCCGCGTGCTTAAAGAGGTTTTCCCGGCAGGCATAGTTCCAGTCCAGGGCAAACCGCACCTGCAGGCTGATCACTGCGTCGCCGTAAAGTTTCAGATGGGTGTCCCGCCAGTATCCGAACTTCGGATCCTTTCCAATGTACTCTTTTCCGATGTTAAAACCGCCCACGTATCCGATCTTCCCGTCAATCACCACGATTTTCCTGTGATTGCGGTAGTTCACGCGAAGGTTGATACGTCCCAGGGTGGCAGGGAAAAAGGCCCCCACCTTCACGCCGGCCGCCTCCATCTCCTGCCATTTCTTCTTCGGCATAAACCGGCCGCCCATGCCGTCGTAGAGGATCCGCACCTCCACCCCCTCCTTCACCTTTTCCAGGAGAATGGGAATCAGGGAGTTGAACACCTCGTCATTTTTGATAATGTAATACTGGATATGGATAAAATGCTCCGCCCGCCGCAGCTCCCGGCGGAGATCCTCAAACTTTTCCTTTCCGTCTGTGAAAACGCGGATATGGTTGTTTAAAGTGAGCACAGCCCCGGAGGTCTCCAGATTGTAGATGACCAGATCCTTATAATCCCGTTCCATGGGCTCCTCCAGGCTCATCTCATGGTGCTTGAAGTAGTTTTCCTGGCTCCTGGCGGAAATGTTCAGCCGGTCCTCCACCTCTTTCACCCGGAACATCTTGTCCTTGTGAAAATCCTGGCAGAGCAGGAGGTAAAACAAAAATCCAAACACCGGCACAAAATACAGCGCCAGCAGCCACGTCCACACCGCCTTCGGGTCCCGCCGCTGGAAAAAGACGATAACCACCGATAAAATCAGGTTGATCACGATCAGGTTGGACAGTGTCCAGTCCCATATTTTCAGCAAATCCTCCACAACCGTATCCATACACGACCACCCTTTCTTTTTAATGGTTTCATCATACCACAGCCGCCCCGCCCCGGCAAGCCGGTCCTAAGGCAGGAAACCGGCAGGAAACCAGAGCCTCACAGCCGCGGCCATTTTCTCCAAGATAACAGAAACGCGCGCGAAGTGCGCCTCCTTGCGAAACACTCCTGTTAAATAAAAAAGTGTGCGCTTGGCGCACACTCGCGCCGGAGCGCGGCTGCGTCAGCAGCCATATTCCTCTGCGCGGAGTGCGCCTCCCGCCGGAGGCTTTTGTGTCATAGGGAACGCAGTTTCCTATGGCACAAAAAACAGCGGCCCCATCAGCCGCTGTCTCCTCACATCTCCATTTCCTCACACCTTAAACCGGTATCCCACGCCCCAGATCGTCTCAATATACTGAGGTTTCGCCGTGTTAAACTCGATTTTCTCCCGGATCTTCTTGATATGTACCGTCACCGTGGCAATATCCCCCACAGACTCCATATCCCAGATCTTGGAAAACAGTTCCTCCTTCGTAAACACGTGGTTTGGGTTCTGTGCCAGGAAGGCCAAAAGGTCAAATTCCTTGGTGGTAAAATTCTTCTCCTCCCCGTTCACCCACACCCGCCTGGCTGTCTTGTCGATTTTCAACCCGCGGATCTCAATCACGTCATTGACAGGAACTCCGCTGCCGATCAGCCGCTCGTACCGGGCCAAATGCGCCTTCACCCGCGCCACCATCTCACTGGGGCTGAAGGGCTTTGTCATATAGTCGTCAGCCCCCAGGCCCAGGCCGCGGATTTTGTCAATGTCCTCCTTTTTGGCGGACACCATGATAATGGGAGTATTTTTCACCTCCCGCACCCGCCTGCAGATCTCAAACCCGTCCGTCCCCGGCAGCATCAAATCCAGGATAATCAGGTCAAACTCCTCCTCCAGAGCCTTCTTAAGGCCCACGTCCCCGTCTCCGGCGATCTCCACCTCAAAGCCGCTTAACTCCAGATAATCCTTCTCCAGCTCCGCGATGCTTTCCTCATCCTCTATAATCAAAATTTTGCTCATTCCTGTATTACCTCCTGGTACTTTCTAAGGACGAAATGGATCTCCGTCCCCACTCCTTCCTTGCTGGTAGCCCAGATGCGCCCGCCGTGATCCTCAATGATCTTCCTCACAATGGAAAGCCCGATGCCGCTGCCTCCCTTGGAGGAATTCCTGGAGGCGTCCGTGCGGTAGAAACGGTCGAAAATATTGGGAAGATCCCTGGCGGCGATCCCCCTGCCGTTGTCCTCGATGCCCACCTGGATGAAATCGCCCACATCCTGGATCCGGATGTTGATGATTCCCTTTTTCTTGTCCATGTATTTGATGGAATTGCCGATGATGTTGTTGATCACCCGTTTCATCTGCTCCGCGTCGGCGATGACCATCACATCCTTGTCCACGTAGTTAAAATACCCCAGCTCAATCCCCCGGGCCTCCATATCCAGCCCCACTTCCTCCACGCAGTCGCCGAAATACTCCGCCACGTTGATCTTGGAGTAGGTATAGGGGATCTTGTTGGTGTCAATCTTGGAGTAGAAGGTCAGCTCGTCGATCAGCCGGTCCATGTCGTTGGCCTTGTTGTAAATGGTGCGGATGTACTTGTCCAGCTTTTCCGGCGAGGATGCCACCCCGTCCATAATTCCCTCCACATAGCCCTTGATGGCGGTGATGGGGGTCTTTAAGTCATGGGAAATGTTGCTGATCAGCTCCTTGCTCTCCTTGTCGTACTGGACCTTTTCCTCCGCCGACTCCTTCAGCCGGATGCGCATTTGCTCAAAATCCTGACACAGGAGGCCGATCTCGTCCTCGTCCTCCACCTCCAGGGTAAAATCCAGATTGCCGTCCCGGATGTTCTTCGTGGCCTGCTGCAGCTGGCTTAAGGGCTGTAAAATGGAGCGGTACACCCAGGTCGTCATGGCGACTCCCGTAAAGCAGAGGATCAGAATACCGGAAATGAGCATTTCCCGCAGCATGGACTTCACCTCCGGGATGAGCTCGTCCACCTTGGACACCAGAAATAAACTTCCCCTGCTGCCGTTGGGAAATTCAAAATCCATCTGCTTGAGCAGGTGCTGGCTGTCCCCGTCCAGATAGATGCCTCCCTCGATGTCAACGCCTCCGTTTCCATAGGCGGGAAGCTGGCTGTAAAATTCCTCGCTGTCGGAAAGGGGGTTCCCCTCGTAGATGACCTCGTGATCCTTCCGCACAATGACGTAGGCATACTTGCTCAGCATTTCCTCATTCAATATATCCAGATACGCCGGATCCTCAAAGACCGCAGGATCCGTCTCCATCTGAGTCCGGATCTCCTCCCGGCTGGGCTCCGTCAGGCGGTTAAAAATCTGCATGGAATTGGCGGAGAACACCTCCACCTGATCCGTAAGGCCGTAATTTTTCCTGATCTCACTGGTGGAGTAGCTGCTCAGGCCCATAAAGGCCATAAAAATCAGCAGCATGGGCACCACCGTGACCGTCAGAAAGGACACGGCCAGTCTGGTTCTCAGTTTCATATTTCATTCTCCGATCTTTCATATACTCTGATTATAGCATACTTTGACCGGACCATTTATAAAAGTATTCTAAACTTTGTGATTTCACAGAAAAGACACCTTTTTTTCACATTTTCCCGCTATACTTTTTCCATGAAAAGGAAATACCTTTTCATATACACTTTTTCATTTCCGGCCGGCAGGAATCCCCATCCTGTCGGTTCTCCTTCAGTTTATCCGCGAAGGGACGTTCTTCGTGGAAAGAGAGAGGCTGCCGCGCCGATGCGGCAGCCTCTTTTTGCACGCGTTCCCCCGCTCCCGTTTTTCTTTACAATCTCCCTCCCGTCATGTAAAATAACTCCAGAAACAGAGAATGGTCCCGCGGTCAGCCGCAAAACGACAAGACATACGAAATCAGCAAGGAGGTACCATACTATGGCACTGTTTGGAATCGGCGAAAAAGCCAGATCCCAGGGAAAGAAACACTGGACAAACGTAATCAAAAACACCGGCCCCGGCGGGCTCCTGCTCTGGCGGCAGCCGGAGGAGGACTTTAACACCGGTTCCACCCTGATCGTCATGCCGGGAGAATGCGCCGTCTTCGTGTCCGGCGGAAAAAGCGTGGAGGTATTTGAAAGCGGCACCTATCAGCTCTCCACCGGAAATTACCCCTTTCTCACACGGCTTCAGAGCCTGTTTTCCGGCGGGGTCAGCGTTTTTCACTGTGCCGTCTACTTTGTGCGCAAAGCGGACAGCCAGGAGATCCGCTGGGGCACGGAGACTCCCATCCAGGTCCGGGACAAGGCGTGGGGCATCCGCACCTCCGCCAGAGCCAGGGGAACCTACAAGGTTCGGATCACCGCTCCCGACGTATTTCTGGAGCGGCTTGTGGGCAGCAACATCCCCTTTCAGCTCCAAGAGGATCTGGAGCAGTATTTCTCCCGCGAGCTGCAGGGCAAAATCAAGGCGGCCGTTTCCCGGTTCCTCAATAACCGGCAGGAAGAACTGATCGGCCTGGACGCCTTTTTAGACGAGATTTCCGCCCAGATTGAGCCCTATATCGACGAGGCCATTTCCGACTACGGATTGAAATGCGTAAACTTCTCCCTGGCGGGCCTGGATATTGACACGGGAAAATACGACGCTCTGGACCGGTCCCACATCGACGCCCTGAACCGGGAAACCCTGGCGCGGGGAGACAAAGCCGCCATGGACGCTCTGGGCGGAGACTGGGGCCGTCAGAAAGCGGCGGACATCCTAGGCGAGCTGGCCCGCAATCCCGGCTCCGGTTCCGCAGGAGCCATGGCCGCCGGCATGGGAATGGGCATGGCCGCCGGAAACGCGTTCGGCGATATGGCAAACCAGCTCTTTTCCCAGGCGGATAAAGCGGCCCAGCCCACCGTTTCCGCCTCCCAGGAGGATCCGGTGGAGGTGCTGAGCAAGTTAAAAAAGCTGCTGGACGCAGGGCTGATCGAACAGGACGAATACGACGAAAAAAAGAAAGAGGTTTTAAGCCGGATGTAACCGCCGGAGGTACATATAAAAAGTGTGCGCTGCAGCACACGCTCGCGCCGGAACGCGGCTGCGCCAGCAGTCATCTTCCTCTGCGCGGAGTGTGTATCCCGCCGGAGGCTTTTATCCCCCAGGAAACACCGTTTCCCACTACACGAAAAAAGGCTCCGGCAGAGGTTTTTCTCCTCCGCCGGGGCCTTTCCCGTCCTGTCAGCGCACCACGGTCACGTCTGCGCCCAGAGTTTCATAATTCGACACCGGATTGTCCGTTCCCGTCACCTGCCTGAGGTTTCGCAAAGCTGCCAGGGGGGAAACGTCCGTCACATAGTTGTCGGAAAAATCAATGGTTTCCAGCGCTCCCAGACTTTCCGCAAAGGATAAGTCCGTCAGCCCGTTTTCCCGGATAGAAAGACGCTTTAAGCCCTTTAACCGGCTCAGGAAATCCAGATGATCCACCAGGCTCACATCATCCCAGTTCACATAGGAAATCCCGCCTCCGCCGGTCACTGACACATTTTTATAAAGTTTCATGTGGTCTATGTTCAGTTCCTCCAGAACCGTGTTTTCCCCGATTCTGTCAAAATTGATTTCCCCGCTCATTCCTCCCATATTCAGGCGTTTTAACGCAGGCAGATGGAAGATTCCGGAAAGATCCCCGTAGGTGGACGTTCCAAACAGATCCACCTCCTCTAAGGAGGTCAGCCCTGGAATAAAGCTGTAATCCCATTCCGACGGGCCGAAACTGGTGCAGGTCAGGGATTTTAACCCTGTCAGGCCGGAGAACACGGAAAGGTCTGACACCCGGCAGCCGTCCAGGGTCAGTTTTACAAGCCCGCCCATATTCCTCAGAAAACCCATTCCCTGAAAGCCTTCCAGCGTCAGCTCCTCCATCTGGGTAAGGCCGGAAAGATCCGGCTCCGGGCAGCCGTAGGGCAGATCCAGATGGAGCCGCTTTAAGCCTGTCAGAGCGGACACCGCCGACAGATCCTTCACCTCGTCACAGCTCTCCAAAGAAAGGGACTCCAGCCCGGTACAGCCCCTCAGCGCCCCAAGCTCCAGCATGGCCCCGTTGGAAAGGCTTAAACTGGTAAGCTTTGAAATGCCGGAGACAAAGCCGATGTCCCGCACATTTTCAGAGGCCAGGGACAGCTCCCTCAGCTCCGGCATGGCAGTGAGCACGGAAAAATCCATGGACAGCTCCCGGTCGTTCAGCGCCAGAGACTCGATTTCCTTGCCCTGAACCAGCATTTTCCCATCCGCCAGTTCCCCGTTTACCGTCAGTTTTTTTAATCCCGGCAGCTGTTCAATGCCTGTGAGATCAAAGGCGCTCCCCACAGCGCTGACTTCCTCCAGCCCGGCCGGATCATCCACCAGGGCTGCCGCCTCCGCCAGACTGTCAAAATATCCCTGGACGCTCCGGATGGGAAGACCCGCCAGGTCTCCCTCATGAAGACGCTGGGTGACGCACAGGCGGGTGAGGCCTGTAAACGCTGGCAGGCAGGATAGATCCGCGTCGGAAAAATCATCCCTGGAAAACACTTCCCAGATCAGCTGCTCCTCCGGATCCTCTCCCGGCTCCTCCGTGCTATATCCCACCCTTCTGGTATCCAGCCCCGACAGGATGGAAAGCTGGCGGATCTGGGAAAGATCTTCCGCCTTCAGCTCCTCCACCGGCCTCTCAAACACCGTCTCACAGAAAGCGGCCATCAGCGGATCCGCCTTCAGGACTGCCAGGGCGGCGGAAACCGCGTCCCCGCCTGTTTCCGGGCCTTCAGATAACGCTCCCGGATTCTCCTCTCCGGCCAAAACTCCCGCGGCCATGGCAGTTTCCTCCTGCTGTTTCGCCTGCTGCCCGCTGAAAATCACCCAACTGCTCATAGCTCCAAGCAGCACTATCCCCAGGAGAAGCAGAACGGCGCTGCGGCTCCTTCCCTGAAACTCCTGTCCCGCTTTTTCCGCTTTTTTCGGCGTATAGGGCGTGTAGTCAATCCGGGGCGCCTGCTGTACCAGCCCCCGCTCTCCCTCCAGCGTATACCTGGTATGGCAGTATTCACACTCCGCCACATGGGGATTTCTCTCATCCACCTTCAGGGTTCCGCCGCAGGCCGTACACTTTAATTCCGTTATCTTCATGCTCTGCCTCCCGTCTATTCCGACGCCTGGGCCATAATCCGGTTGTGAAGGGCCACAACCTCCTCTCTCTGATTTACGGCGTCGTACTCTTTATCCTCGTAAATAAAATAGGGGCTGGTGATCACCGACGGATTGGCGGCCGCCACCGCCTGGATCATATCTCCTGCCGCCTTCTCCGTCACATCCTCAAAATACGCGAATTCTTCCGGATCCCTGGTATAAAGCAGCACCGCTTTGGCGTATCCGCCGTCCGGGCAGAGAAATTTCTCCGTAAAGAAACAGGCAGTCAGGTCCTGAACCCGGTAAATCCGCGGCTCCGCACCTGGCAATTTCAGATAGTGGGCCGTGAGGAAACCGGCTTTTCTCAAATCCTGCTTTCCGGTTCCGGCAAATCCCAGCAGCATGGACTCCGGCTCTCCAAACTCCGCCTCTGCCTGACGGATCTCCGTCTCGGAAAGGCCGCTGCCAGCCATGTAGGCCTGCACCCAGCCGTCGTCCCGTTTCTTCTGTTTCGCGGTTCCCCACAGGGTCAAAAGCGCTCCCGGAAGGATCACAGCTCCTCCCATCACCAGCACCTGGGCCGCTCCCGCGGAGCTCACCAGCGCCGCCAAAGCCGCCCCGCAGACCATCAGCGTCACGCCGCCGGCTGCAATGCCTCTCCCGGCCCCCACCGCTCCGTACATATACTTCAGGGTACTGCCGTCCTTTCTCATTTTTGCCTTCTGTGCCTCATTTGGAATCATTCGCATAAAGATGCTCCTCCTTCAAGTAATTTATTATGCCGCGGCTATTATACCAGACTTTTCTCTCCTTGAACAGAACCTGTCTGTCATTCTCTGAAATCGGGCATTGCAGCCATTTCTCAGCCCATGTAAAAAGTACGGACCGCGGATCGCACCGGCAGACAGTCCGCCCCGCGCGGACGCGCAGCCCGCCAAAGGCCTTCCCGTCACGGAAAATTCCGTTTCCCACAGCGCGAAAAGAGCGGCCATACCCCAAAGATACAGCCGCCCCATTTTCACTTCCAATGACGGAATCAGATAATATTTTACCCGTTTGACCTCCGGTTTCCGCCTAGTAAAACAGCCCGCCCAGATTAAAAAGTCCCAGCGCAGAGAAAATCACATTCAAAAACACATTTCCCACGGAAAGCAAAAACAGCGTCCGGAACATTTTATTTAACTCCTCCGTGCTGGTCTCCCTGGCCGCGGAATAGGAGGACATGATGATGGCGCCGCCGGTGGACAGCGGGCTGATGGCCGCCGCGAAGGAGGTGGCGGTGATGGCGGAGATCAGCTCCACATAGTGGACGCTGTTTCCAAAGGTCTCGCACACCTCCGCCGCGATGGGATACATGGCGGGCATTACCACGCCTGTGGTGGAGCTCACCCAGGAGAGAATGCCGGAAGTAGCCGCCAGAATGGGGGCCGCCGTGCTCTCGCTCATGAACCCGGTGAGGAAATCGGACACCAGGGTAATCCCGCCCAGAGTGTCGATCACGTTGATCAGCACGCCCACGCCGCAGATAAATACGAGAGTGCCCCAGGGAATGCCCTTGATGGCCTTTTTCTCATCCACTGCCCCCAGAAGGATCAGCACGGCGGCCGCCGCGAACGCGAACAGACCCGTGTCCAGCTTAAACCCGATGCAGCAGACCACCATCACCACAATGGCCCCGATGGTCAGTTTCTGATCCCGGTTAAACTTGGGAATCTCCGACAGCTTTAAGGGGTTGTCCGCCTTGACCTTGTAGCCCTTGTAGAGGAAATAGACCACCATCGTAAAGAGAAACCCGGACAGCAGGGTGGTGAGAAACAGGTGCAGGCTGAACCCGCTGTAGCCCAGAGGCTCGGACAGATTCTTCGCCAGAATGCCCGTCATGGAAAGAATGGACGCGCAGCCCGCGTTGGCTCCCAGCTTGGCGTAAAGGGCGGTGGCCATGGGGTTGATGTCCATCTCAAAGGCCAGATACATGGCAAAGGTGGTCATCAGAATGCCCGCCGCGATGTGGCCCGGTCCGATGGCGGAGATGAACGCGGACAGGAAAAACATGAGAATGGGGATTAACACCGTCCGCTTTCCCACCAGTGCCACCACTTTTTTGGAAAACAAGTCCAGAGTGCCGTTGTTGGACGCCATGCCGAACAGGAAGGTGACTCCCACCAGGGTCACAAACATGGAACTGCTGAACCCGGCAGTGATCTCCTTTGCCGGCATCCCGCCCAAGGTTCCCAGAATAAAGGCGACGCCGATGGAGAGAAACCCCAGGTTTACCTTTTTAATAAAGCCGATGGCCACCACCACCGCCAGCACAATCAGCGAAATAACAGAAACATTCATATTCCTATACCTCCATTTCAGTCAACGATTTGCCCCGTCCCCATCAACGGGAAATTCTCACCACGCCCTCCATGATCAGGTTGGCAGTGCGAAATCCAAAAGTGTCCAGAATCGCCGGAAGTCCCCCCTCCGTCTCATAGTCCACGCCGCATTCCAGAATCCCCCCGGGATGGCCGATGCGGATAAACTGAGGATCCGTTTCCCCTCCGCACACCTGGTTCACCACGCTCCCCGGAATCACCAGGGCCGCCGCCGTGCACATGGCCCCTGTCATGGCGTAGCTGGGATGGGCCTTCTGCATGGACATCATTCGGGAGAGAAGGTCGATTTCCCCTTTCTTAATCACCGTCCCGTCCGACGCCTGGTAGTCCTCCGGCTCCGCCACAAAGGTCATTTTCGGAATCCCAGGAGTCTCCCAGGCGGAGTTCCGGTAATCCTTAATAAGGCCCAGTTTCACAGCCGCCAGGCCTCTCACCGCCTCCAGGAGAGCGGACGTTTCCTCGTCCCCATTGATCTCCTCCGGCAGCTCCCGGCCGGTGAGTCCCAGGTCCTTCGCCCTTGCAAACACCAGGGGATTGGCGGCGTCCACGATGGAGACCTCCACCGGGCCGTACCCCGGCACCTCCAGGACATCCACCTCCCGTCCCGTGGGCAGCAGCCCCCGTCCCAGAGTCCCCGTCGGCTCGATAAATTTCAATCGGATGGGGGACGCCGTGCCCGGCACTCCCGCGATGGAAAAATCCCCGTCATAGACCACCTTTCCACCCTTCGTCTCCACATCAGCGGCGATGATTTTATCCGTATTTGTATTATAAATCCTTACGGTGGTAATACCGTCCTCCGCCCGCACCAGTCCTTTTTCAATGGCAAAAGGCCCGACGCCGGAGGAAATGTTTCCGCAGTTTCCCTTATAGCTCACAATGGGCTTATCCACAGACACCTGGGCGAAGGTGTAGTCCACGTCCGCGTCCCCTCTGGCGGACGGCCCCACGATCGCCACCTTGCTGGTGACGGACTGGGAACCGCCCAGGCCGTCGATCTGCTTTTTGTCCGGACTGCCCATCATTCTCAAAAGGATTTCGTCCCAGGTTTCCCGGTCCTTCGGCAGGTCGCTCTCCAGCAGTAAAAATAAAATCCTAAATACCCAAGTGCCTGCTTGCTGGTGCCGCCCCGCATAATCACCGCCGGAATGTGAAACTCTGTTCCGCTTTTTACTGTCATCGTCAATCCTCCCCTCTGCCGCGTTTTCCATTTCCATTTATACAAGGAAACACGGTCAAATCCTGTCCTTTCATTGCGGATGTCTTTCATCCTTTCCATGTTGCTGTGCAGTAGACTGGCCAGATCTATCTTTAGCCCTATTGTAACTCAACTCAATTAATTCGTAAAATTCATATATTTCATTTTTATTATTCTATTTAGCTATTTCTATGTTGATCTTATCTATTTTCTGTGCCTTTATTTAGTGAATATTTACAAAAATAAGCCGTAAAAGCCAGATTTCCAACATTCTTTATATTATTCTAATTTAGAATGATTTCTATAAATTTCAGGCATTTCTTGCTATTTCTATACCGCCCGGCTATAATAATATCAATCACCAAAAACAGCGGAAAAACCGGTTTTGAAGATCCCAAACCGCGGCTGGGATTTTCCTGTTTTCGCCTGCATTTTCAATGGAAACATCAGAAAGGGGATTTTACATGGAATTTCGGGAACTGGACTACGTCCTTGCCATCGAAAAGTATCAGAGCATCACAAAGGCCGCCAAGGCCCTCTACATCAGCCAGCCCACCCTGAGCAAATTTCTCATCTCCCTGGAGCGCAGCCTGGGGCAGAAACTGTTCCGCAAGCTGGGAAACAAGTACGTTTTAACCTACGCCGGCGAGCAGTACGTCGCCGCCGCCAAGGAGATCCTGCGTTTAAAATCCAACCTGGACATCCAGCTGGCGGACATTCTGAAACGGGACGTGGGCGTCCTGAACGTGGCCTTTCCCCATATGCGCTGCATCTATATGCTGCCCACCACTCTGCCCGCGTTCCAGGCGGAGCACCCCAACGTCAAGGTGAATATTTTCGAGGGCAGCTCCGATGAAAACGACCGTTTCCTGCTGGACGGAAAGGCCGAGATCGCCTTTTACAGCAAACCGGAGGTGCTCAATCCCCTTTTAGAGTACGAGACTCTAAATAAAGAGGAAATGCTCCTCTGCCTGCGCAAGGGCCACCCCCTGGGGCATTACGCCCAGCCTAATCCCGCCAGCCGCTACCCGCGCCTGGACCCCAGGCTGCTGCAAAATGAGCTGATCCTCCAACCGCTGTCTGACCAGCGCACCCGCCAGATCACCGACCGCTATTTCAGCGGCATCGGCCTGAAGTTTGAAAACACCATGGACATCAGCAGCCTGCCCGCCATCATGGAGCTGGTGTCCGTCGGCTACGGCGCCGCCTTTATCTTTGAAACCCACCTGATGCACCACCACTTCACCCACCCCATCGACTGCTACAGCTTCGGCGAGCCGAAAACGGTGTCCGACTTCGTGGTGGCCCACCGGCGCGGCAGCTATCTGCCCTCCTGCGCCTACGATTTTATAAAGATTGCCAGAGAACAGGTTACCACCGGCGGCATCGGGGATTTCCGCGCCCGGACAGACGGCCCCGGCGAGCCCTGATAGCGAGCCCTGACGGCGAGCAGGGAAACGCTTTTCCCGCGCCGGTCCCGCCGCGGTCCCCTGCCGTCATCCCATGGAAAGGGATGGGGAAAGGGATCGGCAGGAAGTATGATAATCTAGTTGAAAATCCCCCCATATATGGCTTATAATAGGAGATGATGCAGGACTGGCTCCGGGGGATGTAACCACAGGGAGCCGGATCCAAATTTAAAAGTAAAGGAGAACCTGATATGCGAATTTATGAGGTGAAAAACTATGAGGAACTGAGCCGGAAGGCAGCCAACATCATCGCCGCGCAGATCCTGATGAAACCGAACTGCGTACTGGGCCTGGCTACCGGTTCCACGCCTGTGGGAGCTTACAAGGAACTGATCAAAAAATACGAGAGCGGAGATCTGGACTTCTCCCTGGTTTCCTCTGTAAACCTGGACGAGTACAAGGGACTCTCCGGCGACAACGACCAGAGCTACCGTTACTTCATGAATCACAACCTGTTCGACCACGTAAATATTGACAAGAACCGCACCCACGTTCCCAATGGCTTAAAGCGTTGTAGTCGACGCTGACAAGGCCTGCGCCGACTACAACGCTTTAATCCGCTCCATGGGCGGCATTGACTTACAGCTCTTAGGCATCGGCGGAAACGGCCACATCGGTTTCAACGAGCCCTGCGAGGAGTTTATCTGCGATACCCACTGCGTATCCTTAGCCCAGAGCACCATCGAGGCAAACGCCCGTTTCTTCGCCTCCATCGACGAGGTTCCGAAGTCTGCCTACACCATGGGCATTGGAAACATTATGGCGGCAAAGCAGGTTCTCTTGCTGGCCTCCGGAAAAGGCAAGGCACAGGCTGTCTATGATTCCTGCTTTGGCCCGGTGACGCCTCACGTTCCCGCTTCCGTATTACAGCTCCACCAGGATGCCGTAATCATCGCCGACAGCGACGCTCTGTCCCTGGCAAAGGAGAAAGGCGTATTCTAAAAACATAGGAATGAGGCTCCAGACGCCGTAGCGGCGTTTGGGCGAGAGAAAAGGAGAGGCGGAACCGCTCTGAAAATTCCGCCTCTCCTTTTTTCATGATTTCCAATTCTTTAGCAGGTAACCTGCACTCCCGTCTCGTACTTCTTATCCTCTATAATCACCCGCACATCATACGTCCCTGACAGTCCGGCCTTGTTCACGCTGGTCTTTGTGTTCCGCTCATCTGACTCCAGGAAGGTGCCGCAGCACATGGCCTTGTGGGGCGCCGACGCGGTGGAAATGTAGTACCGGTGGCACTCTCCCTCCTTTTCCATCAGCATCATCACCAGCTCCCCTTTTTCAAACCGGGAATAGAGGGTGAAACGGTCCTCCTCGTCCACCAGTTTCGCCTCGCAGGAATCCGGCAGCAGCTCTCCTGTTTCCTCCGCCGGGATTTCCGTATCGAACTCCTTCGTCACTCCCATATGCCCCAGCTGACGGCCTTCTCCCAGCTCCAGGTTGTTTCCGTCAGCGTAGAGTTTCAGTTTCTCCGCCCGGTAATAATTTCCGGCGGTGTGGAGCTCCATCATCTTTTTATCATGGCAGACCTCCACCGTCACCGATTCCAGCCGTCCTCCCATGTGCATTTCCAGGGCTCCCAGGGATTCGGAGATCTCCCCGTCCTTGTTGTAGGCAATTCCTCCGGAGTGCACCATGTAGTGGCCCTCATTATAGTACTCTACGTTACAGATATAGGGGGAGAAAAACTCCGCGCCCCGGTCCTGGCCGTACTGCCAGACCTGCTCTATGGTCATTTCCTTCGTATTAATGCGGTAACGGACGCCTCTGGAGCCGTTATTTCTGGCCATTTTGTAGTGTTCCTTATCTTTTGCGCCCCAGTGATGGTTGTCAAAGCACATCACATCCCCACCAGGAGTGATCAGGCAGGCGTGCTGCTCGTACTGCCACTGGAAATTATTTCCCACCGGCTTGAAGAAATACCGGTCCGCCCACTCTTTCGGCCAGCCCTCCGGATCGCCGATGATCCAGTTCAGCTTTCCCGTCTCATAGTCCACATTCACAATGCTGTCCATATGCCGCCCGGAAAAGGTGAGGGAATCCGTATTCTCATCGTACCAAACCGCGTTGTTGTGGAACCAGTCCCGCTCCGACCAGCTGCCGCTCTTTCCAAGCCCCGGCTGGAGAAAGGTTTTATAGTCCCAGGATTTTAAAATCTCCCCCGTTTCCCGGTCAATGAGCACGCACATATCCTCCACCGTTTCCGTGGTCAGATCCTGGGTGAGGCACAGAATATTGCCGTCCTTTTGCTCTATGGCGTCGTGATGGGAGCCGCCGGGCAGGCGGTATTCCCGGTAAATTTTTCCGCAAAGGCTGATCTCATAAAGCCCGGACATATAGTAGGGCATCCGGATCAGACGATTGGTGCCGATGAGTACGTTTCCGTTTTTCAGGCGTTTTAAGTCAAACACGCAGGGGGTGGTCAGGCACCATCTGGCGTCCCCCGCATAGTCAAAGGCCGCGAACACCTCATTGGCCGACGGGGAAAGGAAAATGCACTGATCCTGCAAGTACTCCGGTGTGGTATCCATGGAGTAGACGGGATTTTTGCCGTCAAACACGTCCGGCGTCTCGATCTCCAGACGGACGGATCTGCCCCGGTACTCCCGGATCTCCACCTGGTTTTTATACCCGGAATACAGTCCCAGCACCGGCAGAATGTGCTCCTTTGCCCTGGGGAAGGTATGGGAAATCGTTCCCTGCTTTGCCTTTCCAAACACCGTCACCGTCACAGCCACGGCCTCCTCCGTACGAAACGCCACCACCGCCGACAGGGGATTGATCAAATACAGATTGTGGCACACCAATGGATGTTCCAGGGTGTATTCCCCCTGGTGAAAGGTGTTCAGCATAGCTCTTTCCGCCTCTGCCTGCTGCACAATCAGGTGTTTTTCAAAACGATACTCTGCTCCCGCCATTTTATCCGCTCCTTTTCTCTGTTTTTCAGATTTTCTTGTAAAAATCATAACACAGGAACATAGGGGAGAACTTAGCGCAGGCTATGGTTTCATGCTGTGAGGAACGCAGCCTTGCAGTTCCCTATACAAAACGGGCATGACCGCTAACGCGGTCCTCACGAATCATGAAAGCCAGATGGCTCCACGCCTCCGGCGCTTGCGGGTGCCCCATGGCACGCCTTTCAATAAAGCTCATCTTCCGCCGCCTGGAGCAAGTCTTCTGCATCCACAATTTCAATGCCCTTTCCCGTTTTGCTGATCGCTCCTCTCCGTTTCAGCGCTCCGGCAATCTTGGACACCGTGACGGGATGGATGCCCAGATATTTCGCGATCTCTACGTAGGTAAACGTCCGCGGCAGATACCGTTTTCCCCCATCTTCCACACTGAATTCCAGAAGGAAATCACAGAACCGCCGTCCGGCGCCATTTTCCTGGAACTTACAATATTTGTGCACCAGCTCCACATAGGTAAAGGAAACATTTTTCATAACATACTCCGAAAACGCCGAATCCTCCTTCATCAGACGAAGGAAAGTATTCTCTCCCATATGGTAAAAAACACAGGCTGTTTTCGGCTCAATGCCACAGGAAAGATGTCCCTGCGTCCGCCCGAAAAAATGCCGGAACAGAATGGGCGCGAACCCCAGAATCCGATCCTGTTTGAAATACAGGCACACCTTTTCCTCCCCGTCATCTGTGAGAGATGTGAGGCTGGCAATCCCTTTGTCCAGATAATACACATAGGAATCCGTCAGTTTCGGGCTGCACATGGCAGATTCTTTTCCTACGGTTATCCTGTCGCCGTAACGGACAAAATACTCCCGAATTTCTTTTCGGTTGGCGTTTTCCAGGCTCCTCTTTTTGAACATATCCAGTTATCCCTTTCTTATTTCGACAAAACGATGCTTTTTTATAAAACACAGTCTACGCTAAGTTATAACTGCTGTCAATGAATTATAATTTATAATCATCAAATATTGTTTGTTATTTAACAAGCAAAATACTATGACAGGGGGTTTTTTATGTCTGACACCAGCAAGAAAAAAGATCTGTACCTCGTCAACCTGGTCATCGGAATTGGCATTATGTTTCTGTTCCGTTTCCTGCCCATCACACTTCCCCATATCACCGACACCGGTATGGAGATTTTAGGAATCTTTATCGGTACGCTCTACCTCTGGAGTACCTCCGACCCGATCTGGGCCAGCCTTCTGGCTATTTTCATGATTGGCCTCTCCAACTACTCCGACATGAGCACCGTACTGACCTCCACCTTCGGAAATCCCATGGTTGTCCAGGTCCTGTTTTTAATGAACATTGTAAACTGCCTGGTGGAAAACCACCTCACCGAATACGTGGGCCGTTTCTTCCTGACACGGAAAATCTGCCGGGGCAAGCCTTGGATGCTGACCTTCTTCATCATGATGGGCTGCGTCCTCATGGCCGCTTTCATGAGCGCGTTCGCTCCTATTTTCCTGTTCTGGCCCATCCTTTATGATATTTTCAGCCTGACTGGAATGAAGGCCTACGAAAAATATCCTACCATCATGGTGATTTTAGTGGTAATCGCCGCCCTTTTAGGGTTCCCGGTGCCACCTTTTATGTCCAATGGCCTGGCCCTGATCACCAACTACACCACCATCACCACCAACATGGGCCATCCCGTCATCATCAACAGCGCCGGATACCTGATCCTGGGTTTAATCAACGCCTTTATCTGCACTGTGGTGATTATCCTGTTCTGCAAATTTGTGCTGAGGCCTGACGTGAGCAAGTTAAAATCCATTACGCCGGAAATCCTGAACCGCAATCCGCTGCCTCCCATGAGCCTGCGGCAGAAACTGATTGGGATCTCCTTTGCCATATTTATCCTGATCCTTCTGTGCCCCAGCCTCGTTCCCTCCACTGCCCTGGGAATCTTTGTGAAGAACAATACATACGGGATCTGTGTGGGCTACACCTTCCTGCTCTGCGCCGTGCGCATTGAGAAAAAGCCGCTGATGAATTTTGCCGAGACCATGAAACGGTTCTCCTGGCCCACCTATTTCCTGATCGCCTCCGCGATCCTTCTGGGAAATGCGCTGACCAGCGATTCCACCGGAATTTCCGCATTCTTAAACGCTGTGCTGATGCCTGTGTTTCAGAATGTATCGCCGTCCATGTTCTCCATCATCATCCTGCTGTTCACCGTCGTTCTCACAAACGTGTGCAACAGCTTTGTAATCGGCATCCTGATGCAGCCGGTCATCGCCACCTACTGCCTGGCGACGGGCGTAAACTCGGCCCCCATCACCGCTGTGATGATCCAGTTTGTGCTCCTTTCCGCCGCCATCACACCTGCGGCCTCCCCCTTTGCAGCCATGCTGTTCGGCAACAAAGACTGGCTGAAACCGGGACAGATTTACAAATACTCCTTTATGTTTGTGTGCCTGGAACTGCTGATTGTACTGGTATGCGTCCTGCCCCTCTCCAATATTTTACTGGGATAAGGCAAAGTACCGGTTTCACAGTACGGAAAAGAGGCATATCCTGCGCAGATGCTCTGCCGGATATGCCTCTTTTAGTTTTCGGGATTCATCTAAATCCCTTTTTTCCGTTTTACTCCCCAAACACCGCCCGGTAATCCGCCTGGAACTTCTCAATTCCCTGATCCGTCAGCGGATGTTTCGTCATCTGCACCAGCACCTGATAGGGCACGGTGGCGATGTCCGCGCCGGCTCTCGCGCAGTCGATCACGTGGATCGGATTGCGGATGCTGGCGGCGATGATCTGGGTCTCGATGTCGTGCATCATAAAGATCTCCGTGATCTGGTCGATTAAGTCGATGCCCGGCATGGAAATGTCATCCAGCCTGCCTAAGAACGGGGAAACGTAGGTCGCGCCCGCTCTGGCCGCCAGAAGGGCCTGGGCCGCGTTAAAAATCAGGGTCACGTTCGTCCGGATTCCGTCGGCGCTCAGCACCTTCACTGCCTTTAAGCCCTCTACGGTCATGGGGATCTTCACCACCATATTGGGATGGATGGCCGCGATCTCCCGGCCTTCCCGGATCATTCCCTCCGCGTCAGTGGTGGTGGCTTTCACCTCGCCGCTGATGGGGCCGTCCACGATGGAGGCGATCTCCGCGATCACCTGCTTAAAATCCCTTCCCTCTTTCGCGATCAGGGACGGATTTGTGGTAACGCCGCAGATAATGCCCATGTCGTTCGCTTTTCTGATCTCGTCTATATTTGCTGTGTCAATAAAAAATCTCATGTCAGTTTCCCCTTTCCTAAGCGTTATCAGTTGTAACCTGGTTCCGGCTCTTTCTTACAGATAGCTCTTTAACAGCTCTGCCTTGTCCAGCCGCTCCCACGGAAGATCCAGATCGTTTCTTCCAAAGTGGCCGTAAGCAGCCGTCTGCTTGTAAATCGGGCGGCGCAGATCCAGCATTTTGATAATGCCCGCCGGACGCAGGTCAAAGTTCTCCCGGATGATCTCCACCAGTCTCTCATCGCTCACCTTTCCGGTGCCGTAGGTATCCACCATGATGGAGGTGGGATGGGCCACGCCGATGGCGTAGGAGAGCTGAATCTCGCACTTGTCCGCCAGTCCTGCCGCGACGATGTTCTTCGCCACATAGCGGGCCGCGTAAGCCGCGGAACGGTCTACCTTCGTGCAGTCCTTTCCAGAGAAGGCGCCGCCGCCGTGACGGGCGTATCCGCCGTAGGTGTCTACGATGATCTTGCGTCCCGTGAGACCGCTGTCTCCCTGAGGTCCGCCGATGACGAAACGGCCGGTGGGGTTGATAAAGATCTTCGTATCCCCGTCGATCATGTCAGCCGCAACCACCGCGTCAATCACGTATTTCCGAATATCCTCGTGGATCTGCTCCTGAGTCACCGCCGCGTCGTGCTGAGTGGAAATAACAATGGCCTCCAGGCGCTTCGGCTTTCCGTCCTCGCCGTACTCCACCGTCACCTGGCTCTTGCCGTCGGGACGAAGGTAGGACAGGGTGCCGTTCTTTCTCACCTCAGTCAGGCGGCGCACCAGCTTGTGGGCCAGAGCGATGGCGTAGGGCATATACTCCTCCGTCTCATTGGTGGCAAAACCGAACATCATGCCCTGGTCTCCGGCGCCGATGGCGTCGATCTCCTCGTCAGACATGGTGTGCTCCTTCGCCTCCAGAGCCTTATCCACGCCCAGGGCGATGTCCGCGGACTGCTCGTCAATGGCCGTAATCACGCCGCAGGTATCGCAGTCAAAACCGTATTTTGCCCGGTCGTAGCCGATCTCCCGCACCGTCTCCCGCACGATTTTCTGAATGTCCACGTAAGCCTTCGTGGTGATCTCGCCCATCACCAGCACCAGGCCGGTGGTCACAGCCGTCTCACAGGCCACGCGGCTCATGGGATCCTGCTCCATCAGCGCGTCTAAGATGGCATCGGAAATGGCGTCGCAGATTTTATCCGGATGTCCCTCTGTTACGGACTCGGATGTAAACAGTAATTTCTCCATTGAACAGTTTTCCTCCTATGATTCCTCCGCAGCCAGCCGTTTTCTCTCATTTTCCAGGCCGCGGGCAAAAAGAAAAGTCCGTACAGCAATACGGACTTGACTATCTCTGCATCAATTCCTCTTATTGCTCGATTTGTAGGGCAAACGCCCTATGTCCTCGCTCAGGCTGGCACCTTCCGCCCCTCGCGCGCTCGCGCTTAGACGGGGTTGCCGTGACTTCATAGACCCTCTCTGTCTCCATCACTCTGAATAAGGGATATATACGTACTTTTCAGTTTTATCAGTTACTCGCAGAAGTATATTATACTATTCCGCTGGGTTTGTCAATAGTTAGCCTACCCTTAATTGGAATTTCCTGAGCGCTTTGTCGGAGTCCACCTTCTCGATCACCGCGCCCAGGGCCTGAAGTTTCTCCTCAAAACACTCATAGCCCCTCTGGATATAGCCAATCTCGTCCACCACGGTGTAGCCCTCCGCCGCCAGACCGGCGATCACCAGGGCAGCGCCCGCCCTCAGATCCGGGGCCTCCACCTGGGCTCCCGTAAATCCGGGGACGCCGTCGATCACGGCCACGTTTCCTTCCACCTTGATGTTTCCGCCCATACGGGCCAGCTCGTCCACGTATTTAAACCGGTTCTCGAAAATGCTCTCCGTCACCATGCTGGTGCCGTCCGCCAGAGCCAGGGTCACCGCCATCTGCGGCTGCATATCCGTGGGGAAACCAGGGTAGGGCAGAGTTTTGATATTGGTAGGCCGCTGTTTCGGCTTTCCAACCACCCGCACCGCGTCATCAAACTCGATGATCTCGCAGCCGATCTCCGCCAGTTTCGCGGAAATCGCCTCCAGATGTTTCGGAATCACGTTTTTCACCATCACGTCGCCTCTGGTAGCCGCCGCGGCGCACATAAAGGTGCCCGCCTCGATCTGATCGGGGATCACAGAATACTCCGTGCCGTGAAGGCGGTCTACCCCCTTGATGCGGATCACGTCCGTGCCGGCGCCCTTGATATTGGCTCCCATGCTGTTTAAAAAGTTGGCCACGTCCACCACGTGAGGCTCTTTGGCCACATTTTCCAGAATGGTCTGGCCCTCTGCCAGGGCCGCTGCCATCATAATATTGATGGTGGCGCCCACGGAAACCACGTCCAGGTAAATGTGGCTGCCCACCAGATCAATGGCGTGGGCCACCACAGAGCCCTTCACAATCTCCACCTTCGCCCCCAGGGCGCGGAACCCCTTCAGATGCTGGTCGATGGGCCGGCTGCCGATATTGCAGCCGCCGGGAAGGGGCACCTCGGCGCTCTTGTACTTTCCAAGAAGCGCCCCGATAAAGTAATAGGAGGCGCGGATCCTGCGGATAAACTCGTCATCCACGGAAACCTCCTTGATGTTCTTCGCGTTGATTCTCACCGTATGGCGGTCGATGCGCTCCACGGAGGCGCCGATCTCCTCGATGGCCTCCAGCAGCACGTTAATATCTCTCACATCAGGCAGATTGTCGATCACCACGTCGTCATCCGTCATGATCGCCGCCGCCAGAATTCCAAGAGCGGCATTCTTCGCGCCGCTGATGTTGACCTCGCCAACCAGCGGATTGCCGCCTTTCATAATAAACTGTTCCATCCCTTAACCTCGAAAAATATGATCTATATCAATGAAGGGGACAAACGGCCTTTTGCCTCTGCCATCCCCTGTCCAAACTTCCGCGCCGCCTGCCGCGGCGCCGTGTCTGCAAGCTGTTTTCTCTTGTGCCTTCTACGTTGCAAATATGATTATAACATAAGATTTTCATTTGTAAAGTACACAAAGCCGGACGTAACCGCCCGGCTTTGCTCAAATTGATATAGAAACTTATATTCACTCTGTAAAGAGGCCGCACACGAAGTCGTTCCCGCGGGAGGCGAAATAGGTTCCCGCGTCCTGCAGCCCCATCTTTCTGGAGGTGCCCGTGGCCGGATCCTGAATGGTCACGTTGTACTGGTCATAGCCAATGATCAGCTCACAGCTCCCGTCCGGCCCCAGTGCCGCCGCGGGACAGCCCATTCCCACATAGTAAAGAGCCTGCTGGAGCGTCAGCCCCCGGCCATCCATGAGCCGGAATCCGGTTCCGTACTCCCCGTCCTCCGAGAAGGTGGCCAGCTGCCCCAAAATCCTGCCTGCCAGCGTATCCCATTCCCGAATCGTCCTCATATTCGGCCGCGTCACCCGGTTCCAGACGATCCGTCCATTCTCGTCCGTCACGTATCCCATGGCGTCATAGCAGGCCGCGACAGCCTCCGCCAGCCCGTCGGTGACCTGGAGGAGCTTTCCGTTTCCGTAGGCCCGGTAAACCGTTTCCGCCTTCCGCCCGCCGGACTTTAAATCCAGAGTGTCAGACACATCGTAAGCCACGTTTCTCGGCGCGCTCACCCGTACCCGGCTGCCTGCCTTCACCTCCGTGTCCAGCTGGACAAAATACAGCTTTTTCCGATCCTCCGATGCGTACCAGCCGATGCCCTCCAGTTTCGGGACGCCCACCTCCACATTGCAGACGATGATGTCCTCTCCGGCTTTCTGATAGCTGTTGGCCCCTGTCTTGGCCAGCTGTTCTAAGTGAACCCGCCCTTCCGTGACCCGCACGCCGGAGACGTAGAGGCCCTCCTTGCCATATTCCGTCTCCACGTTCAGATTGTCATCCACGATCTTCAAGCCGTAAACCGGCAGGCCGATGACACGGTTCCCGCTCATCCACTGCCCATTCTGTTCCGCCGTGCCGTAAATAAAGTCATTTTCCACAAATCCCAGGGCTCTGAGCACTTCCCCGTCCCTGGCGTGGATGTCCTGTCTCGTCCCTGTCTCCAGGTTCATCAGGTGAATGGTCTCCGCCCCGTACCGATCCGGCCCGTCCTGCCACGCCAGACGGCTCTGATCCTGGCTGACCGCCCAGGCTCCCTCCGTCAGGCCGCTGGCCGTCACCAGATACTCGTTGCTGTTTAAATCCACGGCGTACACCGCTCCGTCCAGGTAAACGTAAAACATCCCGTTTGCCCCCAGTTTCGCCAGACGGCTGATGTCCATGGCCAGCTCCTCATAGGGCTTGCTTGCGGGGAAGAAGAAACGCTCCTCCAAAATCCCCTTCTCCTCCTGATAGCGGTAAAACGCCGCTCCCACGGCCCCCTCGTGAACGCCCCGGTTCATATAGCCGTAGACCAGGAAGTCCACATTTCCGCTGTCATCCACATTCAGTACCTGGATGTCGTGGCGGTTATAATTGTTCCTAAGCTCTGTCCGGTCCTCACCCCGGAAGGAGAACAGCCGCACCAGATAGGGCCTGCTCCCGTCCCACTCGTACCGCCAGAGATCCCGGCTGCTCACAAACGCCCTGTACTTGCCGTTCTGGCTTTTCTTTACGGAAATGGCGCCGTCTGTGGAAATCCCCAGGAGAATGCGTTTTCCGCTCACCTCGTCTCCGCCGCCGGAAAACACCTCGTTCATGGTGCGGTCATAGCTCATCATATAAATGCGCTGGCTGTCCCATTTCATGGTGAAATTCTCCGTCACCTCGTAAATCCGGTCCACACTGCCGGACTCCGCCGCCATATAGGTCAGCTCCACATTTCCCATGATGCCGTCCAGCTGCTTTAGGGTCAGCCGTTTTTCCCCCACCGGCTGGATGTCTAAGCCCCCCCAGGTGATCTGGTCAAACTCCGACTGCAGGGTCACGTGGCCCAGAGTCGTATTATCCGCGCTCTGGCTGGGCTCCAGATAGGTGGTCAGCTCCCGCGCTGCCTCATAGTCAAAGGTCTTTTCCGAGAAATCCGCCGCCAGATCCACCATCTCCTGAGCCTTCGTGTCCTGCGTCCACAGAATCCTGGTGTAATACCGGGCCTCCCGGCCGTCGTCCAGGCCCACATACAGACAGAGCTGGTACTGTTTATCCTGGGAAATCAGGTTCTGCACAGGCAGCTCCGCCCGCACTCCGTCCTCCCCGTTTTCCCAGGTGTTCACCGTGGTCCGTTCCACCAGCTGCTGCTGGTCCAGGCTGCGGATCTCATACCGGATTCCCGACACCTCTCCGGCGTAGCCGGAAATGACCACCGGCAGCACACGGTCCTGAGGCAGAATCGTCAATGAGTCGGCGGCCCCCGTCATGTCCTGGACATAGCCGCAGAGCGGGTTCATCTCTCTCCCCATGGTCTCCGTATGCACCACCGGCAAAGTGGCCTCCTCCATGGAAACGTATACCCGCTCGTCCTCCCTGTTCAGGATATTTTGGGTCAGCACAAAATACACAGCAATCGCCGCAATAAAAACGCAGAGCAGGATTCCTGCTTTTTTCTTCAATCGACTCATAGATTCTCCACTCTCTCTTATTTTTCAAACAGCCGCTCCGGATATACGCCATCGGCGATCAGGCTCCGGATGGATGATACCACCGTCTCCTTGTCCTCCTTGTAGGTGACGCCAAACCACTTGTCTCTCGTCTCCAGCACAGCCACTTTCGCCCGGCCTTCCTTCACCAGCTTGTCGATGATCTTCGGCAGAAGGTACTCCGCCTTCACATCGCCCTCCTTAAGGCCCGCTAAAAACTCCGGGAATCCCTTTTCCAGCTCGTCCATAAAGCTGGCCGGCAGCCCCCACATATTCATAGAAACGTGCTGATCCGCCTGTACCTTTACCGGACTGCCCTGCTCGTCCTGGGCCTGCATCGTCCCGTCCTCATTCATGCGGATCTCGTAGGTTTCCGTCACGTCCTTTAAGCTCCCGTCTTCGTTCAGCACGCACACGCCGCGGGTCACCGTGCCGTTGTCACTTAAGGTGTTGCGCAGGATGAAACCGCCCATGCACATATCGTACACCTGGCCGTCCTCGTCCATGTGTTCCACCATGTAGTCGTGGATTTTCTGGAATCCCTCTTTTCCATAGTAGTCATCGGCGTTGATCACCAGGAACGGGCCGTTCACCAGCTTTTTCGCTGACAGCACCGCCTGGCCTGTCCCCCAGGGCTTTTTCCTTCCCTCAGGCACAGAAAATCCCTCCGGCAGGTCAGAGATCTCCTGGAACGCGTACTCCACCTTGGCCACCTTCTCGATCCGATTTCCGATGATCTCCCGGAAATCCTTTTCCAGGTCTTTGCGGATGATGAACACGATCTTGTCAAAACCGGCCTTCAACGCATCGTAAATGGAGTAGTCCATAATAATTTCCCCGTTGGGGCCCACCGGCTCCAGCTGCTTAATTCCTCCTCCAAACCGGCTGCCGATTCCGGCCGCCATGATCACTAACGCAGTTTCTTTCATTTTTACCTCCCGCTGCCGTCCGCAGCTTTATCCTTTTTGTCCGCCCAGCGCAGACACCCGCCAGGGACTCCGTTTTCCCACCGGCCTGCTTTGCCTGCGGGCATAGTTTTTCTTATTTTAACTGAAAAAACGGGGGAGCGCAAGCCGGGGAGGATTAAGGTTTTCTTAAAAAAGCGGATAGAATGGGGGATCTGGACGGTTTCTTGATGAATATGAAAAATTTATAAATTATTTTCCGTTTTTTCCAGCAACGATTGTCCGGAGAATCCGCAATGCCGGGGCCGAAAATTGTTTTTTTTGTCTGAATCAGGCGTGTCAAAACACATACAACGGAAAGGGCGAAATGACCGTGTGCAATCAAAACACAATCAAAACAAAGTTTCATGTATCTTGTCAAGCCCGTTTGCATATGCTATAATGCCAGTAGGCAAAAAGATAAAACAAGTCCATGTAGGACGACAAAGCGAAACCCCCAGAGTGCCAGCTCTGGGGGTTTCTTTTCCGTATGCGGTGGAACAAACCGGGGCTAGTTACCGACTATTTGTCGCCGTCTAACCATTTGCAGATGAGATGGCTAATCACACCGCGCCACATCGCGCCGATCGCACCCTCACCAAAAAAGGAGAGCCCGCCGGCCCATGCGCCATACGGTCTCTCCTTTTCCTATTCTCTTACTTTCGCGTATCCAGCCGAACCAGAGCCCGTTTCAAAGCCGCCTCGGCGCGGGCCACATCGATCTCGGCGCTCCGCTCCTTCAGCCGCCGTTCCGCGCGGTTCTTCGATTCCTCCGCCCGTCCGTAGTCGATCTCCTCCGGCCACTCCACCACCTCAGCCAGGATGGTCACCTGCTCCGGCAGAATCTCCGGGAACCCGGCGATGAGCGCCGCCTCCCGTTTCCCTTCCGCCTCGTGGATGGTCAGAATTCCCGGAGCCACGATCGCCGTCAGCGGGATGTGCTCCTTATAGATTCCGATATTCCCTTCCGTGGTGGTAAACTCCACCATGGAGGCCTCTCCGCTGTAAAACTCCCGCTCCGGGGTAATGACCGTGATTTTCATCATCTCCGCCATATTCCCACCCCCTATTTCACGCGGGCAAGGACGTCGTCAATGTTTCCTGCGTTGAGGAAATAGCTCTCCGGAATGTCGTCATGCTTTCCTTCCAGGATCTCCTTAAAGCCCTGGATCGTCTCGGAAACCGGCACATACCGTCCCGGCAGGCCGGTAAACTGTCCCGCCACGAAGAAGGGCTGAGACAGGAATCTCTGTACCTTTCTCGCTCTGGATACCACCAGCTTGTCCTCCTCGGAAAGCTCGTCCATACCCAGCATGGCGATAATATCCTGCAGCTCCTTATATCTCTGCAGCACCTCCTGCACCCCGCGGGCCACCCGGTAGTGCTCCTCTCCCACGATCCTGGGATCCAGAATCCTGGAGGTGGACTCCAGCGGATCCACCGCCGGATAGATTCCCAGCTCCACGATGGAACGGGAAAGCACCGTCGTAGCGTCCAGATGGGCAAAGGTGTTGGCCGGGGCCGGGTCCGTCAGGTCGTCCGCCGGCACGTAAACCGCCTGTACAGAGGTGATGGAACCGTTCTTCGTGGAAGTGATTCTCTCCTGAAGGGCGCCCATCTCCGTCTGCAGCGTAGGCTGATAACCTACTGCGGAAGGCATACGGCCAAGGAGGGCCGACACCTCAGAACCAGCCTGGGTGAAACGGAAAATATTGTCAATAAAGAGCAGTACATCCTTTCCGGATGTGTCACGGAAGTATTCCGCCATGGTCAGTCCCGTCAGGCCCACTCTCATACGGGCTCCCGGCGGCTCGTTCATCTGTCCGAACACCATGGTGGTCTTATCAATAACCCCCGACTCCTGCATCTCATAGTAAAGGTCATTTCCCTCACGGGTACGCTCGCCCACTCCCGTAAATACGGAGTAGCCGCCGTGCTCTGTAGCCACGTTTCGGATCAGCTCCTGGATCAGCACCGTTTTTCCCACTCCGGCGCCGCCGAACAGGCCGATCTTTCCGCCCTTCTGATAGGGGCAGAGCAGGTCTACCACCTTGATTCCCGTCTCCAGGATCTCCTGCTCCGTGGACTGCTCCTCAAAGGTGGGAGCTTTTCTGTGGATGGGATGGTACTCCTCCACCTCCGGCTGGGGCTTGTTGTCAATCGCCTCTCCCAGGACGTTGAAAATGCGTCCCAGGGTCTTTTCTCCAACCGGCACGGAAATGGGACCTCCCGTCGCCCTGGCCTCCATACCACGGACAAGGCCATCCGTGGAGCCCATGGCGATACATCTCACAGTATCATCGCCCAGATGCTGGGATACCTCCGCCACCAGACGGCTGCCGTCCTTCATGGTGATCTCCACGGCATCGTTGATCTCCGGGAGCTTTCCCTGGCTGAATTTTATATCCAGAACGGCGCTGATAATCTGTGTGATCTTACCAATGTTCATTTCTGCCATTTTGTTTCTCCTTTTTCCTTACGAAATTGCGTTGGCTCCCGCAATGATCTCCGTCAGCTCCTGGGTGATGGAGCCCTGGCGCGCCCGGTTGTACTGGAGGCTCAGCTCCTCGATCATCTCCTCGGCGTTGCTGGTAGCGGAGTCCATGGCCGTCATACGCGCCCCGTTCTCACTGGCCACCGCCTCCAAAAGGGCGCCGTAAATCATGCTGCTCATGTACTTCGGCACCAGCTGATCCAGCACCGCTGTCTCGTTTGGCTCGTAGTTCATAAGCACTGCCGGGCCGCCGTCCGTCTCCCCGGTTTCAAATTCCACCGGCAAAAGCTTGATCAGGGCCGGTTTCTGGGACACCGTGTTTTTAAACACCGTATAGGCCAGATAAATCTCTCCGATATTCCCCTTTTCAAACTCCGACAGCAGCACCGACGTGATCTCCTGGGCGTCCTGATACTCCGGCTCCTCGATCACTTCCGGATAGTCTCCCGCAATCTCGTATCCCTTTCTGGCAAGCCCGTCCTTCCCCTTGTTTCCAATGGCGTAGATGGAGGTCCTGCCGCTTGGGAACCGCTCGTCCCCTGCGATCATACGGATGATATTGTTATTGTATCCCCCTGCCAGGCCCCGGTTTGAGGTGATGGCGATCACCGCCTTCCGGTCCGAGGCGCCGGCCTTCAGATACTTATGATCCATATTTCCCGACTTCGCCAGCATGGAGCTGACGGTCTGATACATCATATTAAAGTAAGGTTTGGAATTTTCGGCCTTCGTTCTGGACTTCTGCAGCTTTACCGTAGAAACCAGTTTCATCGCCTTCGTAATCTGCTCCGTGCTCTGGATGCTACTACGCCTGCGCTTTATATCTCTCATGGATGCCATAATTCTTCACCGCCTTATCTCTCTGCCTTGCACTCACTGATCGCCTTTGTCAAAAGCTCCTCCATCTCCGGTTTCAGCTCCTTCGTGTCGCGGATGGAGGCCGGAATCTCCGGATACTTCTTGTCAATAAACTTGAACAGATCGCGCTCAAATGCCAGGATGTCCTCCACCGGCACGTCCAAAAGCAGTTTCCGCGTCACCGCGAAAATGATCATCACCTGATATTCCACCGGCATGGGCTGATACTGCCCCTGCTTTAACACCTCGCGGATGCGCTCGCCCTGGGCCAGCTGCTCCTTCGTGCTGGAATCCAGCTCCGAGCCAAACTGGGCAAAGGACGCCAGCTCCCGGTACTGGGCCAGCTCCACACGGATGGGAGCCGCGATTTTCTTGATGGCCTTGATCTGAGCCGCGCCGCCTACGCGGGACACAGACAGTCCGGCGTTGATGGCCGGGCGGAAACCGGAGTTGAACGCCTCCGTCTCCAGGTAGATCTGGCCGTCCGTGATGGAAATCACGTTGGTGGGGATGTAGGCGGAAACGTCTCCCGCCTGGGTCTCGATGATCGGCAGAGCCGTCAGGGAGCCGCCTCCCAGATCGTCCGACAGCTTGGACGCCCGCTCCAGAAGTCTGGAGTGGAGATAGAATACATCTCCCGGATAAGCCTCACGTCCCGGCGGTCTCTTAAGCAGCAGGGACAGGGTACGGTAAGCGGCCGCGTGCTTGGTTAAGTCGTCGTAAACCACCAGCACGTCCCCGCCGTTCTCCATCCACTCCTCGCCGATGGCGCAGCCGGAATAGGGCGCAATATACTGAAGGGGTGCCAGGTCAGACGCCGTGGAAACCACCACGGTGGTGTAGTCCATAGCCCCGTACTCCTCAAAGGTCTTTACAATGTTCGCCACGGTGGACGCCTTCTGTCCGATGGCCACGTAAATGCAGTGAACGCCCTGGCCCTTCTGGTTGATGATGGTGTCCACGGCAATGGCCGTCTTTCCTGTCTGGCGGTCGCCGATAATCAGCTCACGCTGGCCTCTACCGATGGGGATCATGGCGTCGATGGCCTTGATTCCCGTCTGAAGGGGGGTGTCCACGGATTTTCTCTCGATTACGCCGTGCGCCACGCGCTCGATCCGGCGGTATTTATCGGTCTCAATCGGTCCTTTGCCGTCAATGGGCTGTCCGAGAGCATTGACCACGCGGCCCGTCAGGGCATCGCCCACAGGCACCTCCACCACGCGGCCGGTAGTCTTTACCAGATCCCCCTCGCTGATGGGGCTGGAATCGCCAAGCAGCACGGCGCCCACGTTGTCCTCCTCCAGGTTTAACACCATGCCGTAGATCTCTCCCGGAAACTCCAGAAGCTCTCCCTGCATGGCATTCTCCAGGCCGTGGATTCTGGCGATGCCGTCCGCCACCTGGATGACCGTGCCCACGTCGGATACTTCCAGCTTGGCGGAGTATCTCTCTATCTGCTCCTTAATGACCGAACTGATCTCCTCTGGTCTTAAATTCATAATTCAGTTCGCACCTTTCCTGCCGTCCGCAGCCTGCGGACAGCATATTTTCAGTCCACGCAGCCGTCCTAGGCCAGCTGCAGTTTCATCAGCTCCCGTTTCATCTCATAAAGCTGGGTCCGGATGCTGCTGTCCACCACCCGGTCACCGATGCGGATGACCAGGCCGCCGATGAGCTCCGGTTTTACGGAATACTTCATTTCAAACTCCACATAGGACGTGGTCTCCAGGAGCCGTTTCTCCAGGCGGGCTTTCTGCTCGTCCCGCAGCTCCACGGCGCTCTCCACACTGGCCACGCCGATGTGCTTATACTCCTTCACGTCCCCGATGAAGGTGCTGATGATATTTAACAGGTCCTTCTGCCGCCCCTTTTCCACGATGGCGGTGAGAAATCCCATCCACTCGTCGGAGATCCTTCCGGAAAACACCGACCGCAGCATTTCCAGTTTTTCCTCCCGGACCAGCTTTGGATGGTTTAGCAGCTCCAAAAGCTCCCCGTTGGAATCAAATACCTCGTATAACCCTTTGGCCTCCTCAAACAGGGTGTCCATCAGGTCCTTCTCACGGGCTACCTCAAACAGCGCATCGCTGTATACCTTCGATACTAGCTTCGCCATGTACTCTCACCCATTTCCTTCAAAGTCTCGTCGATCAGAGCGTCCTGGATTTTCACATCCATAGATGCCGCCACCGCTTTGCCTGCCATCAGGGATGCGATGGAAACCACATCCTGCTTGAGGTCGTCGATGGCTTTCTTTCTCTCCAGCTCGATCTCCCGGTTGGCCCGTTCCATGATCCTGGCCGCTTCCACCCTGGCTGCCTCCACGATCTCGGTCTCCTGCGCCTTTGCCTTTCTGCGCGCCGCCTCCAGGATCTCATCAGCCTCCTTTTTCACGTCCTTAAGCTTTGCCTCGTACTCACTTTTCAGCGCCTCAGCGTCCGCCTGGCTCCTCGCAGCCTGCTCCAGTTCTCCGGCGATCTTGTTCCGCCTGTCGGCCAGAACCTTCTTCACCGGGTTGAACAGCAGATAGGACAGGGCAAAAAAGAGAATGAAAATATTGATGGCCGTTATGGCATTGTCAAAAAGCATCTGCGCATCAAATCCCAATAACCGTTCCAAGGTTTCGCCTCCTTTCCTTGCCGTCTCTCATGCAGCAAATTTTCTCCCGTTCTCTTTAGCTGAAAGGCTTTAAGAACATCAGGATCGCTGCCACTGCGAAACCGTAAAGACCGGTGGTCTCCGCTACGGCCTGTCCCAGAAGCATGGTGGATGTAATGTCAGATTTCGCGCCGGGATTGCGTCCCACGGCCGCTGCCGCGTGTCCTGCCGCAATTCCCTGTCCGATACCAGGTCCGATACCGGCGATCATCGCCAGACCTGCGCCGATGGCTGAGCATCCTAAAATAAAGTCCTGACCAGAAATTCCATTCATAGTGATTTCCTCCTAAATCATAATTTGCTTTTTCCGCCTGGGCGGTGATGTTTTTTACTCCATCTTGTCATTGACATAAACCATCGTCAACATACAGAACACATACGTCTGGATCGCTCCGGAGAACAGATCGCAGTACACGTGCAGAAACGACGGAATACCGATCTTGACAAAAATCGGCATCATGCCGTACCACAGTCCCATCAGGATCACGCCGGAAACCATGTTTCCGAACAGACGCAGGGAAAGGGAGATCGGATTGGCGATCTCGCCGATCAGGTTGATGGGGAACAGGATGGGAAACGGCTCGAACAGGCTTGTAAAATGCCTGAACTTCCTGTTCTTGATACCCTGGTAGTTTACGATCAGGAACGTAAAAATACCCAGGGTAAAGGTCACGCCGAAATCTGCTGTCGGGGTGCGCAGCCCGCATAAGCCGCCGATGTTGCAGAACAGGATGAACAGGAAAATCGTTCCGATGTAGTTAAAAAAACGTCCGCCGTTCGCTCCCATAACACTGCCGATCATCTTCTCCAGCATCTCCGCCGCGTACTCCGCAATGTTCTGAACGGTGCCCGGAACCTCCGTGGCCCGTTTCAGCTTGCCGTGGGCGATGATTGCCAGAATCAGGATAAAGATGGTCGTAATGCACATCCCTATGGTTGTCGTCGTGATCCAAAGCTCTTGTCCGAACATGGTGAACTGGTACACTCCATGGATCATGAAATCCGGTTCTCCAGTCAGACTGATTCCTCCCATATGCCAGCCTCCTTTCTTATTTTTTGTGGAACAATCGGTGTAAGGCCGGCTGCATATAAGCTCCGGTCTTGAGCCCGAGGGCCCCGATCACTACTGCCAATACATTAATTTTATCCGAGAATTTCCAAAGGATCACAAGAAGCAGGATGAGATAGCAAAAATTCCGGATCACGGACCCCACCACCGTCTTTTTGTTGGCCGCGGAAAAATCTCCCGTGTCAATGGAACGCTCCAGGCAAAACGCCATGTGGACTACCATCAGGATCGCACTGGCCATGCCGACAAACAGTCCGGCAAACACCGCCCTATCCTGAAAGAAACACCCGGCCAGGATTGCACACAGCGCATTGTGTACAATAATACCCGCCGAGATCTCAGCGACCAGAGCCTTTGTGGTTCTCTCCATATTGATTCTCCCTCTCTTTGATTACCCGGCTCTCCCGTTTCGGCTTTCGGATGGGAGCGTTCTCAGAATGCTCCTGCTCCCACTCTCTCAGACGCTCCTTTTCTCTCTCCTCCCGCTCCTTTTCCTCCATGTGAATCACTCTGGCGGCCAGCCGCCAGGCACTCAACAGTCCTGCAAGAAAGCCCATGATCATGAGGAGCAGCGTCCACCTTGTACCAAAACGCGAGTCAATGCACCGGCCCGCAAAAATACACAGAAAAACCGGCACCATTACCGTCAGCCCCAGCTGGGTCACCAGCGCCAGGCTGCGAAATACCTGTCTGTTATCTTTAATAACCGCACCTGCTTTCTCTGTTTGCGAATTCGGAATTATTATACCCCAATCTTACCTGCCTTGTCCATATTTTCTAAAATTTTAATAAATTCCCGCCATTTTAACCAGCATTCCCGGTGATTCTGTTCAATTTTCTTTTCCTTTTTTCCAGTTATTTCCCGGATACGGCAATGCGCCGCGCAAGCCAGAAAGAAAGCCTGCGCGGCGCAAAAATCGTCGTTTTCTTTTGTACAGCCAAGAGATCCTTAGCCAAAATTCCTCCGCCGGATTTCCGGCTCTTTGACCATGGCTCTCTGTATATTTTTATTCCCGCAGGAGCTTACACTCCCCCGCATCCCTGACAGGTAGCGCAGGCCGAAGGCGTCACCGCGCAGCCGCCCAGGGCTGTTTCCCGCAGCTCCGCGGGCAGGCGTTTTCCTACGGAATACATGGCGTCGATCATCTCGTCCAGCGGGATCAGCTGCGGGATTCCCGCCAGGGCCATCTCCGCCGCGATCAGGCTGTTGGCCACGCCGGCCGCGTTTCGGTTTTGGCAGGGATATTCCACCAGGCCTCTGACCGGATCGCACACCAGTCCCAGCATATTCATGAGAACGATGGAGGCCGCGTCCAGACACTGCCTGGGGGACCCGCCCATCAGCTCCACCGCCGCGGACGCCGCCATGGCTGCCGCCACGCCTACCTCCGCCTGGCAGCCGCCCACAGCTCCGGCCACAGTGGCATTTCTCATGGCCAGATAACCCACGGCTCCGGCGTTAAACAATGCCTTTAAAATCGCCTCGTCCGAATATCCGTAGCACTCCTGAAGGGCCAGCAGCACGCCGGGCACAATGCCGGAGGAACCGGCCGTGGGCGCCGCTACGATCAGTCCCATGGAGGCGTTGGTCTCCAGAACCGCCATCGCGTAGGTGATTCCCTTTCCCAGGACAGGGCCGCAGATTCCTTTCCCGGCCTCCTGGTGATCCGCCAGTTTCCTGGCCTCGCCGCCGATCAGCCCGCCCATGGACTTCACCGGTGTGTGGATGGGAGCCGTGGCGGATTCCCGCATGATCTCCAATGCCTTTGCCATACGGCTCTTCACCGTCTCCATGGAAATCTCACTCTGCTCCACTTCCCGCAGTTTCATCACCTGGGATATGGGCAGGCTCTGGCTTTCACACAATTCCAAAAGCTCTTTTGCGTTCTTAAAATCCATCATCTGACAATCTCCCAATCTATTATACTTGTACGATCATCACATCGTGAACATGGACGTTCTCCCGGAGATTTTCCAGAATATCCATGGGAAGGCGTCCGTCGGACTCCACGATGGTGTATGCGGTGTGCCCTTTGGCCTCTCGGAACAGGCGCATAAACGCAATGTTGATATTTTTGTCGCTCAGGCACTTGGTAATGTGGGCTGCCACTCCCGGCTTGTCCTGGTGGATCACAATGACCGCGCTGTACTCGCCGGAGAAGTCCACCTGCACCTGATTGATCCTTGCGATACGGACCTTTCCGCCGCCTAAGGACTCTCCGCGGATTTCCATCCGCTGCCCCGCGGCATTTGTCATAACGATGTCCACGGTGTTGGGATGAACCTCCGTTTCCTCCTCGTTCACGGAAAAGGAAAAGTCCAGCCCCCGCTCCTTGGCGATGCGGAAGGATTCCCGGATCCTCATATCGTCAGCGGAGAACCCCATAATACCGCCGAGCAGGGCCTTGTCCGTGCCGTGGCCGCGGTAGGTCTTCGCGAATGAACCGTAAAGGGTAAACTCCACCTTTACCAGAGGACCGTTTATCATCTTCTGAGCGAGGTAGGCGATGAGGGCCGCCCCCGCCGTATGTGAGCTGGAGGGACCGATCATATTCGGCCCCAGCACATCAAATACACTGATAAAAGACATTTTATGCCTCCTGTGTCTCTGTTAAGATAAATTTCTTGTAAATCATATCCACGATCACGCCGATGGCATTGTCTCCGGACACGTTGCAGGCGGTTCCGAAGGAATCCTGGGTGATGTAGAGAGCTACCATGATGGCGCAGATGGGGCCATTGGGATCGCCAGCCTCTGCTCCGAATATCATGTATAAGAACGGAAGTGCCGTCATAATGGAGCCGCCGGGAGCGCCGGGGGATGCCACCATGGCCACGCCCAGGGTCATGATAAACGGAATTACCGTAGCCAGGCTGATGGGCAGCTGGTTCATCAGGCAGACCGCCGTAGCGCAGGCCGTGATGGTAATCATGGATCCTGCCATATGAATGTTGGCGCACAGCGGAACCACGAAGTTGCGGATCTGCTCGCAGACGCCGTCCGCAGCCGCGCACTGCAGGTTTACAGGGATCGTCGCGGCGGAAGACTGAGTTCCCAGAGCCGTGGTATAGCCGGGAATCTGGTTCTTAATCAGCGCAAACGGATTCTTCTTGCTGACCGCGCCTGCGATCACAAACTGCACCAGAATGCAGATCAGGTGCATAACGATCACTACCAGGAATACCTTCCAGAGGATGCTTAAGATCGCGAAGGTCTTTCCGGATTTCGTCATATCCGTGAAGGTTCCCAGGATGTACAGGGGCAGCAGCGGAATAATAATATTGTGTAACACCTTGTCAATGATCTTGGAGAAATCCTTTACTGCGTCGTAAAGGGTATTTCCCATCTCTTTTCCTCTCATGGAGGACAGGCACAGGCCCAGGATAAACGCCAGCACTACCGCGGACAGAGTGTCAAACAGCGGCGGGATGCTGAGGGAGAAATACGGGGTCAGGGACGCGTCTGCCGTAGCGGCGATCTGCTCCAGCGCTCCAGCGCTCATAAAGCTGGGGAACAGGTTGATCGCTACCAGGAAGGAGGACGTGCCGGCGATCAGGGTGGAGCCGTAAGCGATAGCCACCGTGATCAGAAGCAGCTTTCCAGCGCCCTGAGACAGATCCGCAATACCCATAGTTACATAAGCTAAAATCATCAACGGGATGACAAATTTCAAAAAGTTACTGAAAAATCCAGACAGGGTCACAATTACCCGGCAGATGCTCTCCGGCATAAACTGACCAATCAGGATACCAAGAATGATCGCAATGATCAGCTTGGGTACAAGCCCTAATTTTTTCTTCTTTTCCATGAAACATTCCCTCCATATAGGTTTTATCCATTTTGTACAAAACAGAAAGTGGCGCCTCTGTTTTTACATTATAGCATGGACATATGGACGAATCAAATTCATAGATTTTATATATATATTGAATTATTTTCATGATTAAATCCAGAGGAAATGATATTTTTTTCACAAACCGCAGTCAAGCCGCCGGCTTTCTCACCGTCTCTGTCCCGGCCCGGACATCCACCGGAAAAACTTCTGCGGAATCTCAAATACGAACACGATCCCCAGCACTATGGCGCAGGCCGACTTCACCGCCACCAGCCCCGTGGAGGACATCTGCTCCAGCTGGTTCGTCACCAGATAGTAAAACGTCCAGTAAAGTCCCACTCCCGGCACCAGGGGAATCAGGCCGGCGATGAGAAACACCGTCACCGGACAGCGTTTCCAGACCGCCAGAAAGCGGGACATCAGGGTCACGACCACTGTGGCCGCAAAGGACGCCACCACATCCGATCCCCACACGGACAGCACGTACACGCCCCAGGCCACGCTCCCGCACAGCCCGCAGTAGCCAAAATACCGTCTGGGAATCCCAAACAGAAACCCAAATGCCACCGTCCCCGCAAACGCGGCAATTAATTGCTCCATCACAGCAGCACACCTCCCAGAAGATGATGATAGGCCAGAAATACAGCTCCGGCTCCAGCGCCTAAGCTCATAAATACCAGCACCGCGTCCAGCATCCGCACGGAGCCGGAAATGTAGTCCCCGTCCGCCAGATCCCGGATCCCGTTGGTAAAGGTCAGGCCCGGCACCAGGGGCAGAATCGCCCCCATCATCAGCGGCCGCAGGTTCTGCCCCAGCCCAATGTGGTAAAACACAATGCAGCAGACCGTGATCAGCCCGCCGCAGAGCACGTTTCCCGTGATCTTGGACAGTCCGCCGCAGGCGTACAAAAGAAAGGTGTACAAAATCAGCCCCGTGAGGAAATCCGCCGCCATATCTCCGCCATTTCCCCCAAATAGAAAGCTGAAACAGGCGCAGGCGATTCCCGCCACCAGAATCTGGGCCGCTCTGGAGCGGCCCGGCATTCCTTCTATCTCATCCAGTCTCCGCCCCACTTCCTCCAAGGTGTAATTCCGGCTCTCGATCTCCCTGGAAAGCTGGTTTACCTCCGTCACCCGGTCCAGCCTGGTGACCCAGGTGGGAATGTGACGCACAGTGGAATAGTAGGGTTCGTTTCCGTTCCCCGCGGACAGAAAGATCCCGTTGCTCAATACAAAAGCACTGACAGAATGTACCCCGTAGTGGCGGCAGATCCGCTGCATGGTCTCCTCCACCCGGAAAATCTCGCCCCCGTTTCCCAGGAGAATCCGTCCGGCCCGCAGAGCCGTCTCCAGCACCTGCCGCTCCCGCAGCTCCTTTTCCTGCTGCCGGGCCCAGCTCTCCGGCTCCGGAACCGTCTGCTCCACCTTCTCCCATTCTTTTCTGCTATCCATACTCACCTCTCATTCCGCGAAATCCCTGGAAGACACCTCGTTCACCAGGTTCTCCCGAAACTTCTCCCGCAGTTCCTCCATGGTCAGATCCTTGCCCAGCAGCCACATCAGTTTCGTCACCGCCGCCTCCGTGGTCATATCGTACATCTCCATGGCCCCGGCCTCCAGCGCTCTTTTTCCGGTCTCGTACACCTCCAGGCTGCTGCCGTCATACCGGCACTGGCTGCCGATGGCCACGGCCACGCCGCGCTTTACGGTGCGATGCACCGCCTCGCACAGGTCGTTTTCCCCGAAGGGAAGTCCCCCCAGCCCAAAGGCCTCCACCACAATGCCCCGGCAGCCCAGATCCGCCAGCACATCAAAGATTTCCGGCGGCGTCCCCGGAACGGGTTTCACCACCATCACCTTATCCGAGTAGCTGGTATCCGCCTGAAAACGCACCGCTGCCCGCCGGGGAATCAGCTCCTTCTGAATCCGCATTCCAAAGGCGTTGATCTCCGCCACCGGCGGATAGTTGATGCTGTCAAAGGCGTCAAAGCTCATGGTCCTCACCTTGGAGGCCCGCACTCCCAGCATAATCTTGCGGTTAAAAGCCACAAACACCCCGGGACAGCGGCTGTTTGCCATGTGAATCGCCGCCCGGCAGTTTTCCATGGCATCCGCCACCGGATGGGAAATGGACAGCTGGCTGCCGGTGATCACCACCGGCACCGGCACGCCCCACAGCATAAAGGACAACATGGAAGCCGTGTAGGCCATGGTGTCTGTGCCATGAATCACCACGATCCCGGAATACTCCCGGCTGGCGGCCTCGATCCGTTTCGCCAGCCCCGCCCAGTGCTCCGGCAGAATATTGGCGCTGTCCAGGGAACAGAAGTCCTCGTATTTCAGCTCACAGTCTTTCGCTACCGTCTTAAGCTCCGCCAGGATGTCGTGCTCTCCCAGCCCCGGCGTCAGCCCGCCCTCACTCTTTACGGAGGAAAATGTCCCTCCCGTATTTATAATCAGAATCCGTCTCATAGTCTCTCTCCTTTTCGCCTATAGTATATACGGTTTCCCACCGGCGGGCAAGGGGAAATGCGGAGTATACAAAAACGCCCCGGCAGTCCTCTCTCCACCCGCGGAATACAGCCCGATCCTCACAGCTTAAAAGCGCTTTTCCCCGCCTCCAAAACATCCCATATAGACCGCAAAATGGCCGGACACGCAGTCTCCCGCGCGTCCGGCCGTCTTCTTTTTACAGCTCCAGTATGTATTTGTTGATAAAATTCCCCACTCCGTCGTGGTCATTGTCATCCGTAAGGTAATCGGCGGCGCTTTTCGTCTTCTCGCTGCCGTTTGCCATCACCACTCCCACTCCCGCGTTCAGGGTCATATCATAGTCGTTGTCCGCGTCCCCGAAGGTGCAGAGCTGGCTCATCGTAAGCCCGTGCAGCTCCATAATCTGTTTCAGGCCGTGGGTTTTGGAGATCCTGGGATCCATGTACTCAAACAGGATGCTGGCCGTTTTCAGGGCCGCCGCCTTGTATCTCTCGTCGGAAAACGTCCGGCTCCGCTCCACCACCGCCTCCATATCCTCCGGGCGGCACACGATCATCACCTTCGGTTTCGGCTCCTTTAAAAACTCCTGAAAATCCACCACCTGATAAGGCACCTTGTCCGCCTTGGAAAGCCTCTGAATATGCCCGTCCTCCTTGGGCGCGTAGAGGATTCCCTCATAGGGAACGGCAAAATTCACGTCCATATCCCCAAAATGGTTCATAATCTCCAAAATCAGGGCGCCGTCCAAGGGAAAGCTCGCTTTCTCCACATTCATGGAAATATCGCAGATTTCCGCGCCTCCAGTCCCCACAATCGCGTCTACCAGGCCGTCGATCTCCCACTCCTTCAAAAGTGTCTTTACGCTGTGCACATCCCGCCCGGTGGAAAGCCCAAACAGGATCCCTCTTTCCCTGGCCTCTCTTATGGCCTCTCTCGTCACCGGCGACACGGTCCCGCCGCTGGTGAGTAGCGTCCCGTCCAGATCACACATAATTGCCTTTACTTCCATAGCGCTCTCCTCCTTTTTTCTCTGCCTCTATTATAACCTGGCCATTCCAAATTACAACCGGCCCGGAAAAAACGGAGTTTTTTCTCCCTCAGCCCCCATGCGTTTCCTGCGGGAAACGGAAGTTTTTCTCACTCTCTCCCTCTCATCCCAGCGATCTTTTTGTAGTAGGACAGTTTCCGCTCTAGAAAACCGTCATAGTCCGTCTGAAAGTATCCTGTATACAGCACATCCAGCACAAACAGCAGAGACAATCTGGTGGAAAAGGACGACATTTTATGAAAATGGTTCTCCCCGGACGCCAGAAAGATGTGAAAATCCGGTTTCGGCTCCTCCGGCCGGTATTCCCTGGAGGAAATCAGCAGAAACGGCGTCCCGTTTTCCCGCAGAAGGCGGCAGATGCCATCTGTCAGCATCCCCCGTCCTCCAAAAGAAATCACCACGGCAAAATGACTTCCATCCCCGGACGCCGCCGTCAGCCTCTGCTGATATTCCTCCACCGGAACCTGCACCGGCACTCCGATCTCCCGCATCTGAAACTGGAAATTTTCCGCAAAAAAAATATTCCCCGCCGAGGTGTAGACGTCAATCACCTTTGCCTTCCTCATGGCCTCCACGGCCCGGCCGAGCTCCTCTGTCTGGAAAAGTCCCGCCGTCTCCCGCACAGTCTCCTCATAATCCTCCCGCAGCCCGTTCACCGCCTCATACAGAGTCTGCCCCCGTTTCACCGGAAAATCATAGTCAAAATCCGTCCCCTTTCTGCTCAGATAATCCTTTAAGGAGCCGGAAACCTTTACCTTTAGCTCCGACAGTCCCGACAGCCCCAGCTTTTCACAGAGCCGGTAAATCGTCGCCTGGGAAACGAAACACTCCCGCTCGATCTCCTTTCCTCCCTGCTCCAGAAACCGCACCGGGTCCCGCAAAATATAGGCCGCTACAATCCTCTCGTTTTCCGAAAATTCCCTGTCATCCTCCAGCCTCGCAAATATGTTCATCCTCTCGTCTCTCCCGTCTTCCCTCTGTTTTCCCGTCCGGCCCGCGCCGGATCCGCCTGTCCCGTCAAATCTTTCTGTCCCATGAGAAAAAGCTCCCCATCCGGCCAAGCCCTTTCTCACATTACAAAATACCACAAAAAGCAAATTCTGTCCCCACACCGGCTCACTGCCCCGCAGGCGCCATTTTCTCCGCACGGGGTACGCATCCGCCGAAGGCTTATATATCATAAGAGACACCGTTTCTCGTGACATAAAATAGGAATGGATACCGATTCTGCTAATCAGTACCCATTCCTAACTCATTGTATCCATTGGATTATACCTCGTTTTTCTATATTGCGAAACTTTCATTCGCTCTGATAAAATCCCCTGTTATCAGTAATCTATGTTTTTATTCTTCCTCATCTCTCCCATTCTGATCGAATTCCATCTATTCTCTTAACCATTATTAAAAAAATTGATGTGAAGAAATGATTTCAAATATTCCTGGGGATTAACCGCTTAGTACTTTGGACCGTACCTCCTTTTCTGAGATAATCCATTCTGAGAAATTCTCTTTGTCAATCACCGATTCAAATGGTTCCTATTCTGGATGCTCTCTGTCAAGAATGTGGGAGGAAAACCAACCCTTTCTTTTTTGAGATGTTCCGCTTCAGGATACTCTCTTTGAAATACTTTTCATAGAATCCACCGATGGTTCCTTCTTGAAAAATACTCTCCGAAGAATGTTTCTTTTGGGATACGCCCCTTGGAAAATTTCTTTTTTGTGGAGATCCGTTCTTTTTAGAGGTTCTCTCGTCTATCTCTTTTTGATGGTTTTATTATAGTACGCGCCCGCTATTTTGTCAATACTTTTTTAAAATTATTTTTCTTTATTTTGTAAATTATCTTATTGTATATATTTATTCAGATTATTTGAACTTTTTCTATAAATAAATGCACGTTTCCGATTAGGCCGCGCAGGCTTGAAACCGGCGTTTGCCGCGGCGTCCGATCCATTTCCCAGCACGCAAAACGGGCCGCCCGCGCCCCGAAGGGAACGGACGGCCCGCGAAGGACATTTCTTTATGAATTTTGTTTCTCCTCCTCGGCGATGGGCTTTACTTCCTTCTTATATACATAGCGCAGGAAGGTGGCACACATGGCCGTGGAGAACAGCTCTGCCAGCGGGAACGACCACCACACATTTTCCAGGTTTCCGGAAAGGGAGAAGATGTAGGCCGCCGGGAGCAGCACCACCAGCTGTCTCACCAGGGATACCCAAAGGCTTAAAAACCCGTGGGCCAGCGCCTGGAACAGAGAGGAGCTGACAATGTTAAATCCAGCCAGGATAAAGCTTAAGCTGATGATCTTTAAGGCCGGAACTCCGATACCCAGCATATGCTCGGAGGCGTTGAAGATCCCCAGAAGGTTGGGGGCGAAAAACTGGATCACGCCGAAACCGATAATCATAATTCCCACAGCGTAGCAGATGCTCAGCTTTACAGCCTTAGTCAGACGGCTGGCCTTGCGGGCGCCGTAGTTGTAGGCCACGATGGGCACCAGGCCGTTGTTTAAGCCGAATACGGGCATGAATACAAAGCTCTGGAGCTTAAAGTAGACGCCGAACACCGCCGTCGCCGTGGTGGTGAACGTGATCAGGATCTTGTTCATTCCAAAGGTCATCACGGAGCTGATGGCCGTCATGATAATGGACGGCACGCCTACGGCGTAAATATTCTTGATGATCCGGGCGTCCGGTTTCATCTGGGTAATGTGGAGCCGGATTTCCTTATTCTTTCTGACATTTAAAAAGACTGCCAGGAAAAATGCCACGATCTGGCCGAACACCGTAGCCGCGGCCGCGCCGGCAACTCCCATTTTGGGAAATCCGAACAGGCCGAAGATCAGGATCGGGTCGAAAATGATGTTTAAAATCGCGCCCAGGCCCTGGGTAAACATGGTATACAGGGTCTTTCCCGTGGACTGAAGCAGACGCTCAAAGGTGATCTGTCCAAAAAGGCCGAAAGAAAATACGGTACAGATGATCAGATACTCCGTGCCGTAGTCCACGATCTCCTGCACGTTGGTCTGAGCCAGGAAGAACGTCCTGGAAAACAGGATACCAGCAGCGGCAAACACCAGGTAGCTGCACAGGGACAGGAACACGGCGTTGTTGGCCGTCTTGTCTGCCTTCTGGAAATTTTTCTCGCCCAGGCTGCGGGACAGCAGGGCGTTGATGCCCACACCGGTTCCGGTGGCCACGGCAATCATCAGGTTCTGGGCCGGGAACGCCAGCGATACGGCCGTCAGAGCGTTCTCGTTTAACTGCGCCACGAACATACTGTCCACGACGTTATACAATGCCTGGACCAGCATTGAAATCATCATCGGTACTGAAACGGACAAAAGCAGCCGGTTCACCGGCATGACGCCCATTTTGTTTTCTTGTCTTTCCATTGCTTGTTCGCTCAAAAATACATACCTCCCTCTTTTGTACGCCCGCGAGCCCGCCCCGGAACCGCTTTCCGGGCCTGTCCTGGCCGCAGGCACTCGTATTATTATATCGCCCTCGCAGAAGGCTTGTCAACAAATCGTTTCGCATTCTTCACGACAAACGCATGAATGTGTTCTCCAACTAAACCTCGTTTTCATCCCCCATTTTACAGATTTATGATCTGCTCCAAATGTTTTTCAGGGTTTGTTCCGATTGCATACCGTTTCTTTTTCATGCTTAATGGTTTATTCCCTA
>OLRK01000272.1_pt1 | contig 64362 bp, 54 predicted proteins | sample 1672911 | NCBI WGS metagenome assembly OLRK01 (sample SAMEA3136736, study PRJEB25190) | human gut metagenome | biome: human gut; feature: human-associated habitat; material: faeces | place: Austria | collected 2013
CTCACAAGATCCTTAGTCTTGCTCGTCTGCCAGTTCCGACACTTCCGCATATCGCGTTTCTCATGGAGAATTGTTTCTTTCTCGCTGCGACGGATATTAGTATAACAAAGGGGTATGGGATTGTCAACACATTTTTTGAAAAAAATTTAAAAATTTTATTTTCTTTTTGAAAAAAAGAGGAATTTGAAATTTTGTGTAGAATATAATTAATAGGAGGAAGATTATCAATACACCTGTCAGTCTTTGGAGGATAGTGAATCTATGAATATCAGAGAGAGCATGGAAGAAAGAGAACTGGAGCTGCTCTGCCCTTATGCGGCGTACAGCGGCAAGTCCAGGGGAAGAGACCGCGAGGAGGAAGAGTGCGATGTGCGCACTGTGTATCAGCGGGACCGTGACAGGATTCTGCACAGCAAGGCTTTTCGCAGAATGAAGGATAAGACACAGGTGTTTCTGGCACCGGAGGGAGATCATTACAGGAACCGGCTTACCCACACATTAGAGGTTTCCCAGATCGCTCGTACCATAGCCAAGGCGCTGCGTCTGAATGAAGACTTGGTGGAAGCCATAGCCTTAGGCCACGATCTTGGACATACTCCATTCGGACACTCAGGAGAGACTGCACTGAACCAGGTACATCCCGGCGGCTTTGCCCACTATCAGCAGAGCATCCGTGTGGTGGAGGTACTGGAGAAGAACGGAGAGGGGCTGAACCTTACCTGGGAGACTAAGGACGGAATCCTGAACCATCGTACCAGCGGCAGTCCGTCTACACTGGAAGGACAGGTGGTACGCTTTTCCGATAAGATCGCATATGTCCACCATGACATGGACGATGCCCAGAGAGCCGGAATTATCACGGAGACGGATATTTCATCAGGCCTCAGGGAGTTTCTGGGACAGACCACAAGAGAGAGGCTGAACACCTTTGTCCATGATGTGATCGAGAACAGCATGGATAAGCCGTCCATACAGATGTCTCCAGCTGTGGAGCAGGCACTGATGGATTTGCGCCAGGAGATGTTCCAGAAGGTATATCTGAATCCCATAGCGAAAAAGGAAGAGTCCAAGGCTATCAAAATGCTGACGGAACTTTACCAGTATTACATAGACCATCCGGAGGCCATGTCCAGGGAGTACCTTGCCCTGATCGAGAAAAGGGGCGTGCCCAAAAGCAGGGCGGTATGTGACTGGCTGTCAGGCATGACGGATCAGTACTCTATGAAGAAATTCAAGGAGATCTTTATCCCGAGAGCCTGGGAGGTATATTAGAAGTTACTGTTCACTGGTAATGTTCCGCGAGGTGTTTTACTATGAAAGTCCCAGACGGCAGCCAAGAATGAGCCATGCTTGCATGAGCGAATTCTTGGATATCGGATGGGCTAGACCGTATGAGTAAGTAGGGCGATAGCCCGGATTACGAATGCGGTCGGCAGCTGTGGGAGCGCCCATAGGCGCGGAACAGCTGACTTTCATATATGGTGATGTCGCCGGCAGGCGACATGTCCGTTTGGTGAACAAAGTTCACAGAAAACCCGAGAAGTGCGGCGCGAAATCATGCAAAGCATGATTTCTGTGCATCGCGAAGCGTGTTATTGGGCACGAAGTGAACAGTAACTATTAGAAACAGAAATGGAGGATAAGCATGCGTTATTCTGACGATATCATTGAAGAAGTACGTATGAAAAATGATATTGTAGATGTGATATCCCAGTATGTGAGACTGACCAGAAAGGGAAGCTCCTATTTTGGTCTGTGTCCTTTTCATAATGAGAAGACGCCGTCCTTCTCCGTAACCCCGTCCAAGCAGATGTATTACTGCTTCGGCTGCGGAGCAGGAGGAAATGTATATAATTTTGTAATGCAGTACGAGAATTATTCCTTTGGAGAAGCCCTTTCCCATCTGGCAGAGCGTGCCGGCGTGGAGCTTCCCAAGATCGAATATTCCCAGGCTGCCAGGGCGAAGGCCGAGAAGCGGGCCACCCTGCTTGAGATCAACAAGAAGGCAGCCCAGTATTTTTACTACCAGCTGCGCCGTGAAAACGGCAAAACCGCTCACGACTATCTGACAGGCAGAGGCCTGAGCGAGGAAATGATTAAGAAATTTGGTCTTGGCTATTCGGACAAATACAGTGATGACCTGTACAAATATCTGAAAGCCCAGAATTACACTGACGATCTGCTGCGGGAATCCGGACTGTTTAATGTGGATGAGCGGCAGGGGATGTACGACAAGTTTTGGAACCGTGTTATTTTCCCCATTATGGATGTAAATAACCGTGTGATCGGATTTGGAGGACGTGTGATGGGTGACGGCAAGCCCAAGTATCTGAACTCCCCGGAGACCCAGATCTTTGATAAGAGCCGTAATCTTTACGGACTGAATATTGCAAGGACCACCAGAAAGAATTACCTGATCCTGTGCGAGGGCTATATGGACGTAATCTCTATGCACCAGGCAGGTTTTACCAATGCGGTAGCCTCCCTTGGAACAGCTCTTACGTCCGGCCATGCAAGCCTGGTGAAGCGTTACACCCAGGAAGTGCTGCTGTTATACGACAGTGATGAAGCTGGAGTAAAGGCTGCGCTGCGAGCCATTCCCATTCTTCGGGAAGCCGGGGTGAATTCCAGAGTGGTGAACCTGCGGCCCCATAAGGACCCCGATGAATTTATTAAGACCGAAGGGGCAGAAGCCTTTGAAAAAAGGCTGGAGGCAGCCATGGACAGCTTTATGTTCCGGGTAAGCATTGCGGCAGGAGAGTTTCCCATGGAGGAGCCTCAGGGACAGAACCGGTTCTTTGACCGGTGCGCCCAGTATCTTCTGGAGCTTTCCGATGAGCTGGAGCGGAACCTTTACATTGAAGCAATCGTGAAGGAATACCGCAGATACGGAATCAGTGTGGAGAACCTGCGCAAGCGTGTGAATTCCCTTGCCATGAAGGGAACTCCCGCAGAGAAGCGGATCCAGCCCAAATCAGGAGACCCGGCAGTCCGGAAGAAGGAAAGTGCAGGGGAAAAATCCCAGAAGCTGATGCTTACTTGGCTTGTCACCTATCCGGGAATTTTTGAGACAGTAGAGAAATATCTGACGCCTTCGGATTTCGTGGTTCCTCTTTATAAAGAAGTGGCAGAGATGCTCTGGAATCAGCGAAAGGAAGGGGATGTGAATCCAGCCAGACTTTTGAATGCATTTACAGACAGCGACGAACAAAAAGAAGTGGCGTCCCTGTTTAATGCCACTATCCATCTTGAGACCAGGGAAGAGCAGGAGAGAGCTTTCTCAGACGCTCTTCTTCGAATCAAGCAGGAGAGCCTGGCTAAGAAAAATGAAAACTGGGATCCGACAGACATGGCAGCCCTGCAGGAGCTTGTGCAGGCCAAGAAAAATCTGGAGGATCTTGGAAGAAAAAGGCAGCAATTGCATATTTCTTTTGAATAAGGATAAAATATTAACACTATATGGAGGTTAGAGTACCTATGGAAATGAATATGGGCAAATTCAGTGAGAAACTGGTGGAGCTTCTGGAACTTGCAAAAAAGAAGAAAAATGTACTGGAATATCAGGAGATCAGTGACTTCTTCAAGGACCAGCCCCTGGATGCGGAACAGATGGACAAGATTTTTGACTTTCTGGAAGCAAGCGGCGTGGATGTGCTTCGAATCACAGACAATGGCGCAGACGATCTGATGCTGGATGATGATATGGATATTGATGGCCTGGACGATGAGGAAGAGGTAGAACTGGACAAGATCGACCTTTCCGTTCCGGAAGGCGTAAGCATTGAAGACCCGGTTCGTATGTATCTGAAAGAGATCGGTAAGGTTCCCCTTCTTTCCGCTGAGGAGGAGATTGAGCTTGCCAAGAGAATGGAGCAGGGAGATGAGAATGCCAAGAAACGTCTGGCAGAGGCCAACCTTCGTCTTGTTGTCAGCATTGCAAAGCGTTATGTAGGACGCGGAATGCTGTTCCTGGATCTGATCCAGGAAGGTAACCTTGGCCTGATCAAGGCAGTTGAGAAATTTGATTACCGCAAGGGATACAAGTTCAGTACCTATGCAACATGGTGGATCCGTCAGGCCATCACAAGAGCCATCGCAGACCAGGCACGTACCATCCGTATTCCGGTGCATATGGTTGAGACCATCAACAAGCTGATCCGCGTTTCCAGACAGCTGCTCCAGGAGCTTGGACGTGAACCTACCCCGGAGGAAATTGCAGAGGAGATGGACATGCCGGTTGACCGTGTGCGTGAGATCCTGAAGATTTCCCAGGAGCCGGTTTCCCTTGAGACCCCTATCGGTGAGGAAGAGGACAGCCATCTTGGCGATTTCATCCAGGATGACAATGTTCCAGTTCCGGCTGACGCAGCTGCCTTCACACTTCTGAAGGAACAGCTTGTGGAAGTTCTTGGAACTCTTACCGAGAGAGAGCAGAAGGTGCTTCGTCTTCGTTTCGGACTGGACGACGGACGTGCCAGAACCCTTGAGGAAGTTGGTAAGGAATTCAACGTTACCAGAGAGCGTATCCGCCAGATCGAGGCAAAGGCCCTTCGTAAGCTCCGTCACCCAAGCCGCAGCCGCAAGCTGAAGGATTATCTGGATTAAGGAGAGGGACATGCAGTTATCCTTACGGTTGTCTGCAATCGCAGATATGGTAACAACAGGGAACAGGCTGGTAGATGTGGGATGCGACCACGGATATCTGCCAGTGTACCTGATACAGCAGAAAAAAATTCCATCGGCCATTGCAATGGATGTACGAAAAGGCCCTCTTTCCAGGGCGAAGGAGCATATCCGGCAGTATGGTCTGGAGGAGTACATACAGACCCGGCTGTCAGATGGGCTTGAGAATCTGAAGGCCGGGGAGGGGGACACTCTTGTAATCGCAGGAATGGGAGGTCCTCTTATGGAAAGAATTCTCACGGACGGCCAGTCTGTGAGAGATTCTTTTTCTGAGATGATTTTGCAGCCCCAGTCGGATATTCCCCATTTTCGCAGATTTATCCAGTCACAGGGGTTTCAGATCGTGGAAGAAAAAATGGTGGAGGAAGAGGGTAAATTTTATCCTATGATGCGTGTGGTGAGGACATGTCCGGAAGGTGATGGGAATGAGAATCTGGTTTCGGAAGCGGCGCCCTACACCTTGGAGGAAGCTTTTGGGAAATTTCTTTTGAAGGAGCATAATCCAGTTCTTTACCGCTATCTTTTAAGAGAGGAACGAATCCGTGCAGATATTTTAAAGCAGCTTCAGGCTGCGCCTCAGGCGGAGGCAGTGACGGCACGCATCCGGGAAGTAAAGGAGGAAGCGCAGCTGATTAAGGCAGCGCTGGCAGAATATGAAAGTAAATGAACTGACAGGCTGGCTGGATGAACATTTTCCGGCAGCTGCGGCAGAGGACTGGGACAATGTGGGACTTCTCACAGGGGATGATGAAAGGGAAGTGCACCATGTTTTTCTGGCCCTCGACCTGACAGATGAAACGCTTGAGGAAGCCATAGAGGCAGGGGCAGACATGATCGTCACCCACCATCCTATGATTTTTTCAGGCATTAAGAAAATCAACAACCACAGCTTTACAGGACGCAGGATCCTAAAGCTGGTGCGTGAGGGAATCTCCTATTATGCCATGCATACCAACTATGACATTCTTGGAATGGCTGATTTAAGTGCCGGATATCTGGAATTATCAGAGACAAAGGTGCTCTCTGCCACCGGTGAGATGGATGGGGAGACCATTGGATTTGGCCGCGTTGGCAAAATTCCTGCGAAGATGACGCTGAAGGAATATGCGCTTCTGGTGAAAAAGAATCTGAAACTGGCAGATGTGAAGGTATACGGCAATCTGGATCAGATGGTGGAGACTGCAGCAGTTTGTACCGGATCCGGGAAAAGCATGATTTCCGATGTGCTGGCTGCCGGGGCTGATGTGTATGTGACCGGGGATATTGACCACCATACCGGAATTGATACCGTTGCCCAGGGGCTTTGCATCATTGATGCGGGGCATTACGGCACAGAATACATTTTCATGGAAGACATGAAGGAACGGCTTGAGAAGGCCTTTCCGGAACTGAAATTCACCTGCGCGAAGGTGAAGAGTCCTTATACAATATTGTAACGAGATTGCGGGAGCCGCATAGCGGCGGAGCAATCCGGGGTATCAATGAGTGGCATGTCATACCGGATAAGGAGGGCTTATGGATCAGACAGTAAGGCTTACGATAAACGGAGAAATAAAGGAGTTTCCTGTTGGAATTTCCTATAAAGAAGTAATAAAAGATTATGAGAAAACTACAGATGCCCCTGTTATTCTGGTAATCGCAGGAGGCAAGATCCGGGAGCTTCACAAAAAGGCGAACCGGGACTGTGAAGTGAAGCTGATCACAACCAGGGACAGCATTGGAAACAAAACCTACAAGCGTACCGCCTGCCTGGTGCTTCTAAAAGCCATCTATGATCTTGCAGGCAAGGAAAAGATAGAGAAAGTGGTGCTTCACTATTCTGTTGGAAGCGGCTTTTATTTTACCATGGAAGGAAAACAGGAGCTGGATCAGGCATTTCTTGACCAGGTGAAGACAAGAATGACAGAGCTGGTAAAGGCACAGATTCCGGTGAAAAAGCGAAGCGTAAATACCGATGAAGCCATCGCTCTTTTCCACCATCACGGCATGTATGACAAAGAGAAGCTGTTTCGCTACCGCAGGGTTTCCAGGGTAAATATTTACAGCATAGAGAACTTCGAGGATTATTTCTATGGGGCAATGGCCTATGATACAGGCTATGTGCCATATTTTGACCTGCGGCTTTATGATGAGGGATTTGTGCTTATGCTTCCCGATGCGAAAGCACCTGATGAGATCCCGGAATTTTTGCCCCAGGATAAAATCTTTCAGGTTCAGAAGGAATCGGAGGAGTGGGGGAAGAAGCTGGATATTTCCACAGTTGGGGAGCTGAATGACCAGATTACCAGCCAGGGAATCCAGAAAATCCTTCTTATGCAGGAGGCAATTCAGGAGTCTCAGATTTCCAGAATCGCGGAGCAGATCGCCCAGGCTGGAAATAAGAAGTTTGTAATGATTGCAGGCCCATCTTCTTCTGGCAAGACTACCTTTTCACACAGGCTGTCTATACAGCTGGCGGCTCACGGACTGAAGCCTCATCCTATTGCAGTGGACAATTATTTCGTGAACCGGGAGCATACCCCTCTTGATGAATTCGGGGAAAAGGATTATGAATGCCTGGAAGCCATTGATGTAGAGCAGTTTAACAAAGACATGCTGGCACTCCTTAAAGGGGAGCGCGTGGAGCTTCCGGTGTTTAATTTCAAGACAGGACAGAGGGAATATAAAGGGGATTTCCTTCAGCTTGGAAAAGAAGATATCCTGGTAATTGAGGGAATCCATGGGCTGAATGACAGGTTAAGCTATGCGCTTCCGAAGGAGAGCAAGTTTAAGATTTATATCAGCGCCCTGACCCAGTTGAATATTGACGAGCACAACCGGATTCCGACTACAGACGGCAGGCTGATCCGCAGGATTGTGCGGGATGCAAGAACAAGAGGTACTTCTGCCAAGGAGACCATTGCAAGGTGGCCTTCTGTGAGACGAGGAGAAGAGAAAAACATTTTCCCGTATCAGGAAGAGGCGGATGTAATGTTTAATTCTGCCCTGATTTATGAGCTGGCGTGCCTGAAAGTGTATGCGGAGCCGCTGCTCTTTGGAATTGCCAAGGAGGATCCGGAGTATCTGGAGGCCAACAGGCTTCTGAAATTCTTCGATTACTTTGTTCCGGTGCCAAGCGAGGAAGTGCCGAATAATTCCCTGCTTCGGGAATTTATTGGAGGAAGCTGCTTCAATACCTGATCGGTCACGGTTCAATATTTTAAAATTTAGGCTTTACAGAGCAAAGGAATAATGTTAGAATAGCAGTTGCGCAAGCAAGCCAGGTGATCGCGGCTGGACAGACGAAAGGGTTCAGACGAGGAAAGTCCGGGCTTCACAGGGCAGGATGCCGGATAACGTCCGGTGGAGGTGACTCCAAGGATAGTGCAACAGAAATGAACCGCCAGGCTTTGCCTGGTAAGGGTGGAAGGGCAGTGTAAGAGACTACCGCCCGTCCGGTAACGGACGGGGCATATGTAAACCCCATCCGAAGCAAGACCGAATAGAAAGCAACAGATTTGCCCGATCTGCTTTCAGGTAGGTCGCTTGAGCCTGCCGGCGACGGCAGGACTAGATAGATGACCATTCACGACATAACCCGGCTTATCGTTTTGCTTGCCGGCAAAAGCACTGCGCAGGAGTTTTCCTGGGCAGTGTTTTTGTTCTGTCATAGGAAACTTCGTCCTATGACACAAAAACGCTCCGCGAGGATGCGCACTCGGCGCAAGGGTAGATGGGTGCCGAAGCAACCGCGCCTCGGCGCGAGAATGTGCCACGGCACATTCTTTTTCAAAATGGCAAAAACGCTTTCTGCCCGAAGGGGCATTTGTAAGAAATCAGTATGGATTGGAAAAATACAGGAGATTTTCTGCCTGAGAATGAAAAGGGCAGGGTAAGACAGAGGGATTGCAGGTGGAGAGACAAAAGGGAGGAAGAAGGATGACAGGAATTGTATGTCTGGATCAGGAGGACGGTCTGCTGTTTAACGGCAGAAGACAGAGCCGTGACCGCGTGGTGACAGAGAAAATCCTTTTGATGACGGAAGGAAAGCCCCTTTGGATGAGCGCTTACAGCAGGCGTATTTTCCCGGAGGATGCGCCAGTTTGCGTGGCAGAGGATCTTGTGGGAAAGCTGGCAGAGCCTGCAAGGAAAGATGCGGAACAGGTGGAGTCTGCGCAGGAGGAACTGGAACGGGAGGAAGCTGCACAGAAGGAGCCTTGGCAGCAGCCGGGCGAAGCGGCCTTTTGCCTGATCGAAGAAGCAGTTAATTTGGAAAACGAAATGATCGATGAATGGATCGTTTTCCGATGGAAACGCGTTTATCCGGCGGACGTTTTTTTGAAATTTCCGGCGGATGACTGGGAGAAGGAGCTGATCGAAACCTTTGCAGGCTATTCACATGAGGAGATCGATCTGGAACGTTATCGGAAAAAAGACAGGGCGAAATTTTTCTGCGAAACAGAGGAACCTGCGGACAGGACAGAAAATTTCAGGCAAGAGCAGGAAGAGAGATTATGAAAAAAGAAAAATGGAGCAAACGGCATTCCAGCGGTTTTCGAAAATGGCTCATAACAGTGTTGCTGGCGATATCCGTGCTGATGACCGGCTACAGCGTTCTGAAAGAGACTGGGGACGTGCTGCTGGATCAGGCGAAGGCATGGATGGAGGAAGGAATCGATGGGGCGCGGGACGAGGCAGGAGATGACGGTGATGTAGCGTCAGATAAGAAATGCGGCGGCACATCCGCTGCAGAAACGCCAGAGGACGGCTTCTGGGGCACTGAAATCCCCGTCTATCAGGGAAAGGCCTGGATCGAATTAAACAACAACGTTCCGCTTTTTACGAAAAAGGACTACTCGACGAAATCGTTTGAAACCTACGGCGAGCTGGACAGCCTTGGCAGATGTACGACCGCTTATGCAAACGTCGGGCAGGATTTGATGCCGACCAAAGAGCGGGAGAGCATCAGCCAGGTGAAGCCGACCGGCTGGCAGAAGTCGGAATATGACGGAATCGATGGAAAATTTCTGTATAATCGTTGTCATCTGATCGGTTACCAGCTGACGGCGGAAAATGCAAACGAGAAAAATCTGATTACCGGGACACGTTATTTGAATGTCACCGGGATGCTGCCGTTTGAAAATATGGTGGCGGATTATGTAAAAGAAACAAAGGGACATGTCCTGTACCGGGTAACGCCGGTGTTTTATCAGGATGAGCTGGTTGCGCGCGGCGTCAAAATGGAGGGCTGGTCGGTAGAGGATAACGGGGAAAGCGTATGCTTCAACGTGTTTGTATACAATGTACAGCCCGGAATTTCCATCTGCTACGCGGACGGTACGAGCAGCAGGATTGCGCAGGAAGAGACGGCAGATCCTTCGGCGCAGAAAATTTATGGGAACAGGCGCTCGAAAATTTACCATTGTCCCGGACAGGCGGCGTATGAGGAGATGAAGGATTCCCCGAACCTCGTGATTTTCGGCAGCGAGGAGCAGGCACAGGCAGCGGGCTACCGGAAAGCGGTACGCTAAACACAGAATACAAAGCAATATGAGGCAAAAAGATTCCTGTACAGGTGCGTCGAATTGGGCGAATCGTACAGGATTTCTTTTTGTAGTTGTAAAAATTGTCAAAATAGTGTTACAATAAGAATATATGTATCAGAAATGCGCATAAACTGCGCAGGGGAGAGTGGGATCGTGTATCGTATTTTAATAGTAGATGATGAAAAAATCGAGCGGACGGGACTTCGGCTTCTGCTTGGTAAAATGGATCAGAAATTTGAAATTACAGAGGCCGTAAACGGAAAAGAAGCGCTGGAATGGCTTTCCTGTAACCGCGCCGATATTCTGGTGACGGATATCCGTATGCCGTTTGTGGATGGACTGGAGCTGGTGGAGCAGGCAGCGCGGCTTTATCCGGATATGAAAGCCATGGTTTTTTCCGGCTACGGAGAATTTGAATATGCGCGCAGGGCGATGCGCTTTGGAGTAGAGGAATATATTTTGAAGCCGGTAAATCCGACAGAATTTCAGAACGCGATAAAAAAGATTATACGTGTATTGGAAGAGAGCAAACAGGAAAAGAGCCGCAGGCAGACAGAAGGCAGCCTGTTTAAGGAATATATTCTGAATGCGATTTTTAACGGAACGGACGCGGGAGAGCTTGAAAAACGCGCGGCCGGAATTTATCCGATGGATTTTCTGAACAGCTACAGACGTCTGATGCTTCTGGAGGTTAGTGGGGATTTCTTTGAAAATAAGAGCAGTCAGCTTCTGGGGGGACTTAAGCTTGCCGGCTTAAATGCAGACTATCTGAATGTGAGCCCTCAGCAGGGAATCCTTTTATTTAAATCGGAAAGCGACGAATGGAAGGAGACAGCGAGCCGGGTGCTTGGAATTTTGGAGGAGCTGAGCGGCAAGGACGCAAAGTGTTATGTTGCGGTTTCCTCCGGTCTCAAGAACAGAAGTCAGCTGGCGGAGCGCTGCAGGGAGACGGAGCTTTTGATGGAAAACCGTTTTTACGGTCTGGACAGCCATATTTTCATGGCGGAATACGATGTGGAATGCGCGGACGACGTGCAGCTGGATGACAACACACTGATCAAGCAGATCCAGCAGGATGTTCGAACGAAGGATATGTTAAGCCTTTCCGAGCATGTGGACAGACTGTTCCACAATTACCGACAGAACGTCGGATTTTCCCAGATTTATGTGAAATTCGTCTTTTCCAGCCTGTTGAAGGTTTTATATGAAGCGATTCCGGGTAAAAACGACAGGGACTTAAATGAAGAAATGGAAGTGCTTTACCGGACAGCGGATATCGATGAGATCCGGCGGATCATAGAAAAAAACATTCAGCTTCTGGAGCAGGAGACCCAGACGGACAGTGGCAATATCCATCGGGAGGTAGAAGAGGTCAAGCGCTATATCAATACGCATTACGGGGAAGAGATAAGCATCGAAATGTTGGCAGAGCGCGTTTTTTTGGCTCCCAGTTATCTGAGTACGATTTTTAAAAAGGAAACCGGCCAGAATTTAAGCAAATTTATCAAGATCTGCCGAATGGAAAAAGCACGCGAGATGCTGGAGGGCACGAAGGACAAAATCGTGAGCATCAGCGAAAAGGTAGGATATCCGAATGTTTCCTATTTTTGTCAGAGCTTTCGGGAGTATTATGGGATGACGCCGCAGAAATATCGCGATCAAGGAGAGAATGCAGAACAAGATGAAGAAGCTGTTGCATTGGTTTAACGGAATCAAGCTGCGGTATAAGCTGGCGATCTTTTATTCCCTGTTTTGCTTTTTGCCGGTGATGCTTTTGTTTTGGCTGAGCTTTCTGCAGATGCGAAGTATTATTGACGATAAGGGAAAAATGAACCTGCAGTCCTATCTGCAGCAGTCGGTGTCGTCGATGGACCGAACTCTGGACGGCTATAACAGCCTGTCGGATTATATTGCCTTTGACCGGACGCTGGCAGAGGTATTTTCCATGGAATATGGGACACCCTACGAGCAGTATGAGCAGCTGACACAGAAGGTGGATCCGATCCTGCGGACAGCGAGCTATTTTCATGGCGGGATGCAGCAGATCACGATCTATACGGATAATGGAATGGTCAAGCATGACACGACGGTTGCGCCGGTGTCAGAGATTGAGGAGACGGATTGGTATCAGAAGACATTGGAGCACCCGGGTCTTAACTGGTTTGCAAATTATCAGGAAGAGACACTGTTTTCCGCCCGGAAGCTTGCCTTTTCCGGTGCCAGAGAGGGCGTGAACATCCTGTATATGGATGTGGATTATCAGAAGCTTTTTACGCCGTATGCAGAAACGCTGATCTCAGAATGCGGGCTTTATATTACAGATCAGGATGGTAAGCTGGTCTTTGAGGAAAGCAGATTTTCCGGAAAGAATCAGAACTATGATCTGACGTATTCCGAATTTCTGGAGCAGCGGGATAGGGGCAGTACAGATTATATCATTCTCTGTGAGCAGTCAAATACAACAGGATGGACGGTGTGGCTGTATCAACCGGTTGGACTTGCAGGAGAAGCGATGCGGCCGATCGGAGTGATGGCGGGAGTGACGATCCTGATCTGTATCTTCGCAGCAGTGCTTGCTTATTTTATCACCTCCGGCATGGTGAGCAGCAGGATTGAACGGCTGACGCACTTCATGCAGGAGGTGCAGGAGGGCAGCATGGATATGCAGATGGAGAGCGATGATCGGGATGAAATTGGGATGCTTTACCGTGGCTTTGGCAGCATGATGAAGCGAATACGGACGCTGATCAATGAAGTTTATCTCAGCAAGATCACCCAGAAGGAGGCGGAGCTGAAGGCACTGCAGGCACAGATCAATCCGCATTTTCTGTATAATACGCTGTCTTTGATCAACTGGAAGGCACTGGCGGCAGGAGAAGAGGATATCAGCAGGATGACACTGGCCCTGTCTACCTTTTACCGCACTGCCTTAAACCGCGGGCGGAATGTGCTACAGGTAGAGACTGAGCTGAGTAATACCCGTGCCTATCTGGAAATTCAAAGCATGCTGCATGACGGGGATTTTGATTACGAAATCGAAGCACAGACGGAAATCCTGCAGTGCGAGTCTCTGAATCTGATCCTGCAGCCCCTTGTTGAGAATGCGATCCATCACGGAATCGAAGAAAAAACAGACGGACGAGGTAAAATTACTGTCCGGGGATGGAAAGAAGACAATTGTGTATGGTTTATGGTAGAGGATAACGGTGTCGGGATGGAGCAGGAGGTTGCGGATAAAATCCTGACAATGGAATCCAAGGGCTATGGAGTTCGTAATGTTGATGAACGAATCCGCCTCTGTTATGGGGAAAAATATGCGATGAAGGTAGAAAGTGTTGTCGGCAAAGGTACAAAAATGACAATTCACTTCCCTGCAAGACGGCTTACGAATATACAAAAATCACAAATTTCTTAAAAAAATGATATTATTCTTAAAACTTTGATATAGACGGTTGCTCTTTTGCACTTTATAATGATGTTATCAAATGAACACGAAACACCGAAAAGGTGTGGTGTATAGGAGGAAAAAGCTATGAAATTCAAAAAAGTGACAGCACTGGCGCTTTGCGTAGCAATGTCTGCAACAGCTCTTGCAGGTTGCGGATCTAAAGCAGCTACAACAGACAGCCAGACAGCAGCTCCCGCAGAGAGCACAGCAGCAGATACTGCAGACACTGCAGATGCAGCAGAAGAAGCTCCTGTTGAGACAAAGGATGTTACCCTGAAGGTTTGGGCACCTCAGGAAGACCAGAACCCGACAGATACTTATGACAAGGGTATGCTGGCTGCAATGTGTGATGCTTTTAATGAAGCACATCCGGAATGGAACATTACATATGAATATGGCGTATGCGGTGAAGACGTTGCAAAAGACGAAGTAACCAAGGACGTTGATGCAGCAGCAGATGTTTACATGTTTGCAAACGACCAGCTGCCGATTCTGGTAGAGGCTGGTGCCATCGCAGAGCTGGGCGGCAAAAACCTGGAAGAGGTTAAGGCGACCAACTCCGAATCTATGATAAACACTGTTACTTATGAGGGCGGTGTATACGGTGTTCCTTATGCATACAACGGCTGGTTCATGTACTATGACAGCAGCAAATTTACAGAAGACGAAGTTAAGGATCTGGATGTTATGTTGGCAAAGGATCTGGGAGATGATGTGACCAATGTATGCTTCCAGCTGAGCAACTCTTGGTATATTCCTTCCTTCTTCTATGGCGTTGGCGGCACAATGTTTGGTCCTGACGGTACAGACGGCTCTGTTCCCTGTGATTTCGATGATGAAAAGGGTCTTGCAGTAACCAATTACCTCATTGACCTTGCTGCAAATCCGAAATTCACAAACCAGGCAAACGAAGAAGCAGGTAAGGCAATCAACCTGTTCACCGAAGGTAAGCTGGGTGCATTCTTTAGCGGCTCCTGGGATCGTGAAGCAATTGAAACTGCTCTGGGCGACAACTTCGCATGTGCACAGCTTCCTTCCTTCAAGGCTGGCGATTATGAAGGCACAATGAAGTCCTATGCAGGTTCCAAGGCAATTGGTGTAAATCCTACCTGCGAGAACATGGACGTTGCAGTTGCACTGGCTGTATATCTTGGCAACGCTGACTGCCAGAAGATCCGTTATGAAGTTCGTGGTGTAGTTCCGCTGGATTCCACCGGTATCGACGATGTAATGTTAAACGCTATTACCGACACTGTAAACAACACTTCTGTTGCTCAGCCTCTGGTTTCTGAGATGAACGGCTGGTGGAGCAACGCAGAAGCATTCGGCAAAGCAATCGTAGCTGGTGAGGTTAACCACGACAATGCACAGGATAAGCTGACCAACTTCATTGCAAACGTAAATGCAGGCGGCTCTCTGGAGTAAGATTCCGGCTTGATTTTAAGGCTTCACCCGATCTTCCGGTGAAGCCTTTCTTTCAGAAACGGACATTTGGGGATGACACAGTGTCTGCCTGAAACTGTATGAGGGAAAGGAAGAATACGATGGCAGCTTTTGGAAAAAAGAAAAAAGCTTCTGAATTTCCGGATGTGATACCGGTATCCGAAGCGATTCGAAAAGGTGATATTTTTACAAAACTGACCTGTCTGATCATGGGCGCGGGCAATCTTGCGAGAAAACAGATCATACAGGGACTTTTGTTCCTGACAGGAGAACTTGCATATATTCTCTATATGGTTTTCTACGGGGCAAAGGCTCTGCAGAATTTCGTTACGCTGGGTACCGAAACGCAGAAAAAGGTTTTCAATGAAGCGACACAGGTTTATGAGTATGCGACAGGAGATAACTCCCAGCTCTGCCTGCTCTATGGTGTTGTTACGTTCTTTGTGACAATTGGATTTATCCTGCTGTGGCGAGCTGCAATTCGCTCCTCCTATATTGCGCAGAAAGCACAGGAAGCAGGAAAGAAGCCGATTACCTTCGGCCAGATATTAAAAGACTTGAAAGATAACAGGATGTATCAGCTCTTCCTGCTTTTCCCGTTCCTGGGAATTATATTGTTTACGGTAATGCCTCTGGTATTCATGATCCTGATGGCATTTACCAATTATGACCGTGATCATTTGCCGCCAGGTAAGTTGTTTGACTGGGTAGGCTTCCAGAACTTTGCCAGAGTATTAAATGCAGGCGGAGCACTTGGAGAGACCTTCTGGAGGGTGCTTGGCTGGACGATCATCTGGGCTATTTTTGCAACCTTCTTAAACTATATCTTTGGTATTATCCTGGCGATCATCATCAACCGGGATGGGACGAAGTTCAAAGCCTTCTGGCGTTTTATCTTCGTACTGACCATCGCTGTGCCTCAGTTTGTATCCCTGCTGGTAGTCAATACCATGATCCAGGAGCACGGTGTAATCAATCTGCTGTTAAAGGAACTGTTCGGTGTAGGACCGCTGCCGTTCTTGACCAATGTGACCTGGGCGAGAGTGACAGTTATTGTCATCAACCTCTGGGTCGGCATTCCTTATACGCTGCTTGCAGTAACCGGTATTTTGAAGAATATTCCTGCAGAGCTGTACGAAGCGGCAAGGGTGGACGGCGCAAATGCGTTTGTTACCTTCTTTAAGATCACCATGCCGTACATGATGTTTGTCATGACGCCGAATCTGATTACAACCTTTACAGGGAATATCAATAACTTCAACGTTATTTACCTGTTGACAAACGGCGCGCCGGCCTGCGATACCTATTACCGCGGTACTGCGGGTAAGACGGATCTGCTCGTTACCTGGCTGTACAAGCTGACAATTGATAATAAGGACTATAACCTGGGTGCCGTAATCGGTATCCTGACCTTTGTCCTGATGGCGACGTTGTCTCTGATAACGTACAGACGGACCGGATCCTATAAAAACGAGGAGGGATTCTCATGAAAAACACCAGACAGAATTCAGCAGGCATTAAAAAGAAAGTCACCAATGTGCTTGTGCATTTGTTTCTGACGATCCTTTCCGTGATCTGGGTATTCCCGATTTTCTGGGTAGTCCTGTTATCCTTCAGAGAACAGAAAGGACAGTATATCACATCGTTCTGGCCTAAAAAGTTTACGATGGCAAACTATGTGAAGCTGTTTACAGATACTGCACTGTTCAATTTCCCGAAGTGGTTTTTGAATACGCTGTTTGTAGCAATTTGTTCCTGTATCCTGACAACATTCTTTGTTTTGGCGATTTCCTATTGTCTGTCCAGACTCCGGTTTAAGATCCGTAAGCCTTATATGAATGTTGCCATGATTCTTGGTATGTTCCCCGGCTTTATGTCCATGATCGCCGTTTATTATATCTTAAAGGGCTTTGGACTGACCAAGGGTCCCATGATCTTCCTGGCGTTGATTATGGTATATTCCGGCGGTGCGGGGTTGGGCTTTTACGTATCCAAGGGCTTCTTTGATACGATTCCGAAGGCACTGGATGAAGCTGCAATCGTGGACGGCGCAACGAAATGGGATGTCTTTTCCAAGATCATTATGCCGTTGTCGAAACCGATCATTGTAAGCACGATCATGACTTCCTTCATGGCTCCCTGGCTGGATTTCATCTTCGCAAAGGTAATTGCAGGTGCGGATCCGAGATATTATACGGTTGCGATCGGTCTGTACACGATGCTGACCAAGGAAAATATCGTAAATTGGTATGCCTGCTTCGCAGCTGGCGCAGTTTGCGTTTCCATTCCGATCGCTATTCTGTTCCTGAATTTGCAGAAATACTATGCAGAAGGTATGTCCGGAGCAGTTAAGGGCTGATGGCAGTTTGTAAGGACTGACAGCAGACAGCCGAAAATAGTTTTACAGCAGGCGAAAACGAATATCGTTTTCGCCTGTTTTGCTACTGAAAACAAAGATCTGCAGAAAGGCGGATATAGGGATGAAAAAGAGACTGAGTTTAATACTATGCGTAGTGCTTCTTTGTCAGCTGCTCTCAGGATGCGGGAAAACGACGGAGACTGTCAGGGAGCCGGACGATGCATACCGCTGCTATTATGAAATTTTTGTCGGTTCGTTTTGCGACAGTGACGGAGACAAATGCGGCGATCTAAGCGGAATCACAGAAAAGCTGGATTACATCGAAGATATGGGTTTTACCGGGATCTGGCTTACACCGATCATGCCGTCACCGACCTATCACAAATATGATGCCACAGATTATTACGGGATCGATCCGTCCTTTGGAACGATGGAGGATTTTGAGACACTGCTTAAGGAATGTCACAAACGCAATATCCGGTTGATTATGGATCTGGTGTTCAATCATACCTCCAGCAGCCATCCGTGGTTTTTGGAGGCCTGTGATTATTTGGAGCAGCTTGGAGAAAAGGAACCGGACGAAAACGAGTGCAAGTATGTGAACTATTATAATTTTGCAAAGGATCAGGCACAAACTCCAAACTGGTATCAGATAGGCAGCTCGGACTGGTACTATGAGGGGGTTTTCTGGGATGGTATGCCGGATCTGAATCTGAATAGTGAAGCGGTCAGAGAAGAGCTGGAGCAGGTTGCCTCCTTCTGGCTGGAGAAGGGTGCAGACGGCTTCAGACTGGATGCGGCGAAGGAATATTTTACAGGATACGCAGAAAAGAATATAGAGGTTTTAAACTGGTTTGAAACCTACGTGAAAAGTGTAAAGCCGGAGGCATATCTGGTAGCCGAGGTCTGGGAAGGACAGGGAGTGCTGCAGGAATATTACAAAAGCGGGATCGACAGCTTATTTAATTTCCCGGCGTCACAGCAGGATGGCGCGATCATAAAGACTGCCAAGGCAAGAGTGACGCCCCAGCAGTTTTTCTCCTGGATGGTAAAGCAGCAGACTGCAGACAGACTGGCAAATCCGGATTATATTGATGCACCGTTTATCAGCAATCACGATACCACCAGGATCAGCGCCCAGTGCGTCAACAACGAAGAGCAGATGAAATTTGCTGCAGGGTTGATGATGATGATGCCGGGCAGTCCCTTTGTTTATTACGGAGAAGAGCTGGGGATGAAGAGCTCCGGAACAAAGGATGAAAACAAGCGCCTTCCAATGTACTGGTCTGCACAGGATTTGTCTAAGACACCGGATGCGCCTCAGACAGCAGATGCAGTGGAGCAGAAGTTTCCGTCTGCGGAGGAGCAGGAAAAGGATTCGGGGTCCATTTTACAGTATTATAAGAACGCCATCGAGTTGCGCAGAAGCAATCCGGAAATCGCGAGGGGAAGTATAAGTGTTCCGGACGGAGAGCTTCCGGAAGATATCGGTGTGCTTTTGACAGAATGGGAAGGAAAGGTAAGTGTAATTTTATGTAATAATGCAACGGAATCTGTGGAAATAGACTTGCAGCAAGCCCTTCCGGAAGGTTATAATTATACTCTAAAGGGCAGTTTAAACGTTGGAGACCAGCAGGAAAAGCTGGAGAATAACAAGCTGGAATTGCCCGCCTATGGAATTGTGATCCTGAAACAAAGCGGGGTGGATTAAAGAATGAGACGAAAACGCTGGCTGGCTGCTATTTTGGCGGCAGGGACAGCCTGTACAGCACTTTTTGGATGCGGCAGCAGACAGATCGTAGGCACTGAGATGGCACGGCCAGGAGAATCCTCGGAGAAAGAGTTGCAGGCATGGGAGGAGGCAAAAAACACGCCTTACGGAAAATATCCGGAGCTGATCACCTATACCCTCGGAAAGATGACCGGCGGCAATCGTTCCAATATGCCGGAACGGGACACCTATGAAGATAACGTTTATACGAGATATCTCCGGGAGTGCTTAAATATCCAGAACAAGGATGTATTCGAGGCAATGGAGGATCAGTATACGGTAAACGTTGATATGGCGATCGCATCGGGAGAGCTTCCGGATGTCATGGTCATAGAAGATCGGGAGACTCTGATCCGGCTTGCCGAGGGGGGAATGATTGCTGATCTGAGCGAGGCATTGGAAAACTGCGCCAGCGACGGGATAAAGGCAATGTATGACAGCTACGAGGTGTCTGCGCTGGATTCAGCGATGATCGACGGAAGGCTGATGGCGCTTCCGGAGCCGAGTTTTGTAGACGGTCCGAATCTGCTGTGGCTGCGCAGGGACTGGATGGACGAGCTGGGACTTGAAGCACCGGATACGATGGAGGAGGCTGTGGAGATCGTACGGGCATTTGTGGAACAGGATCCCGGAAATAACGGAGAAGGCAACACCATTGGCCTGGTGTGCCATTCCGATCTGACCGGAGAAACAGGATATCGTTATGAATTTCAGCTGAATACACTTTTTGCATCCTATAGTGCATTTCCAAAGCAGTGGATTTTGCAGGAGGACGGCACAGTGGTTTACGGCTCGGTGCAGCCGCAGGTAAAAGAGGCACTTGCCGAAGTGAGAAAATTGTATGAAGAGAAGCTGCTGGATGATAGCTTTATGCTCCGTACGATGGCAAATATTGCGGAACTGATCGTAGACGGAAAGTGCGGTTCGTTTTTCGGTCCCTGGTGGGCGCCGAACAATCCGCTGATGGAAGCGATGGAGAAAAACCCGGATGCGGTATGGGAGCCCTATCTGATCCGGACGACAGAGGATGGAAAGCTGCAGTATTATGATCAGAATCCGAGCTACAAATACGTTGTGGTGCGAAAAGACTTTGAGCATCCGGAGATCGTATTTAAAATGGCAAGCGTGATGTTCGATAAAATGCGTACAGAAGGACGATACAACGAAGAACTTGCTTATTATTTTCAGACCAATGTGGATTCCACGGCGCGGCCGATCTCCATCAATATTGATTACAGCGATGCGCTGCATCGCTGCTATGAGGATATTAACGGTGCACTGACCGGGAAAAAGGATCCGGATGAGCTGCAGGTTCTCGAATATGCCTATTATGAAAAATGCAAAGATTATCTGGAAAATTCCCAGTCTGCAGACGCGGAAACCTGGGCGGCTTATGAATCCAGGATCCGTGCCTGTGCTCTGCTGGATAATAAGGATCTGGAGGTGTGCAGTACTGTCTTTTCCGGGGAGACGGAAACCATGAAGACGAAATGGTCGAAGCTTCAGGAAATGGAAAAGAAGCTATATCTGGAAATCATCACAGGAGTGAAGGAGCTGGATGAATTTGACAGATTTGTGGAAGAATGGATGGAAGCGGGCGGAGATCAGATTACGCTGGAGGTAACAGAAGCGGTGCGGGAAGCGAAAGGGGCTTGATTTTACCGAGGGTTTGTGCAAAAATAAAATACGGTAAAAAGGAAAGGTGCCAATGGAGGTAGTCATGAGAGGAATTGATACACCTGTCAGAAAAATGCGGAGAGAGATTTTTAAAGAGATCGCGCAGCTTGCATATCATTCTGACAATCTGAATGATGATGTAGAAGCGTTACCCTATAAAATTGTGAATCCTGAAACTCCGATTTATCGGGAAAGCATTTACCGGGAGCGTGAAATAGTAAGAGAGCAGATCCGGCTTGCGATGGGGCTGTCGCTTCGCCCGGAAGACGCACCGGTGCATGTGACACAGGGGCTGGAGGAGAGCAATATTGACGAAAAATATTACGAGCCTCCGATGATCCAGGTGATTCCCTCGGCATGTAATGCCTGCCCTGAAAATGAATATTGTGTAACAGACCGTTGTATGGGGTGTGTAGCACATCCGTGTCAGGTTGTATGCCCGAGAGGGGCGATCAGCACCGTAAATGGCAAGTCGGTCATTGATCAGAGCAAATGTATTCGCTGCGGTAAATGTAAATCAGTGTGTCCCTACGATGCAGTTTCCCATCAGCAGAGACCCTGCAGCGCAGCCTGCGGTGTGGGTGCGATCGGCAGCGATGGAGCCGGCAGGGCGGTTATCGACAGCGAGAAGTGTGTCACCTGTGGCCAGTGTATGGTAAGCTGTCCCTTTGGCGCAATTGCAGATAAATCCCAGATTTTTCAGCTGATCCATGCCCTTGAGTCCGGCAGAGAGATCATTGCACAGGTAGCGCCTGCGTTTGTCGGTCAGTTTGGTCCTGCAGCGACGCCTGGGAAGATCAAGACCGCGTTAAAGCAGCTTGGCTTTGCAGATGTTTATGAAACCGCCATCGGAGCCGATATCGGAGCGGCAATAGAAGCGGAGCATTATGTGAAAGAAGTGGCAACCGGCGAACTGCCGTTTCTGCTGACGTCCTGCTGTCCCTCCTGGTCAATGCTGGCAAAGAAATTCTTCCCGGAGACCATCGATAAAATCTCCAACGCCCTGACACCTATGGTAGCGACTGCACGTGTCATCAAAAAAGAGCATCCCGATGCATCTGTTGTGTTTATCGGTCCCTGCGTAGCAAAAAAACTGGAGGCTTCCAGAAGATCCGTTCGTTCCGATGTGGATTTTGTCATTACCTTTGAAGAGCTTACCGGTATGTTTGAAGCAAAGGGAATTGATATTACAAAGGTAGAGGAAGAAACACCGATTATGGATGCGACCTCAGCAGGTCGTGGGTATGCTGCGTCAGGTGGTGTGGCAAGTGCTATCGAGAAGTGTGTACAGGAGTATTATCCGGATACAACCGTTCATATTGAGCATGTCGAAAGTCTCGCAGACTGTAAAAAGATCCTGATGCTTGCAAAGCTGGGTAAGAAAAACGGCTGCCTGATTGAAGGAATGGCGTGTCCCGGCGGCTGTATTGCAGGTGCTGGTACCAATGTTGCAATTTTGCAGGCACAAAAAGCACTGAGCAGCTTCCAGAATGAGGCAGAAAGAAAGCTTCCGCCACAGAACGCGATGGACGAGGCAAAGTAAATTTTGCGGAGGCAGCAGAGCTTTTCCGAAAGCCATAGATCAACAAACAAAAAAAGAGAAACCGTCTCGGGGAAAAGAGACGGTTTCGTTCATGGAGGATGAAAAAGTGACAAAGATCAGAACCCGTTTTGCACCCAGCCCGACCGGACGGATGCATGTAGGAAATCTGCGTACGGCACTGTACGCATACCTGGTGGCAAAACACGAAGGTGGAGACTTTATCCTTAGAATTGAGGATACCGATCAGGAGCGTTATGTAGAAGGCGCAGTAGATATCATTTATCGTACGATGGAAAAGACCGGTCTGGTGCATGATGAAGGTCCGGATAAAGACGGCGGCGTAGGCCCTTACGTTCAGAGCGAGCGTCAGGCAAGCGGAATTTATCTGGAATATGCCAAGCAGCTGATCGCAAAAGGCGAAGCTTATTACTGCTTCTGTGATAAAGAGCGTCTGGCAACCTTAAACCGGGTTGTCGCAGGCAAGGAAATCAATGTATACGACAAGCATTGCCTGCATTTATCCAAAGAAGAGGTAGAAGCAAAGCTGGCAGCAGGGGTCCCTTATGTAATCCGTCAGAACAATCCGACGGAGGGAACCACAACCTTCCATGATGAGATTTACGGAGATATCACGGTAGAGAATTCCGAGCTGGACGATATGATCCTGATCAAATCCGACGGCTATCCGACCTATAACTTTGCAAACGTTGTAGATGACCATTTGATGGGCATTACCCATGTTGTACGCGGAAATGAATACCTTTCCTCTTCTCCGAAGTATAACAGACTTTATGATGCCTTTGGATGGAAGGTGCCGGTATACATTCATTGTCCGCTGATCACAGACGAGGAGCATCACAAGCTTTCCAAACGCTGCGGTCATTCCTCCTACGAGGATCTGATCGATCAGGGCTTTGTGACGGAGGCCGTTGTCAATTTTGTGGCGCTGCTTGGCTGGAGCCCGGAGGGCGAGAATGAGATCTTTTCTCTGGAAGAGCTGGTGAAGGAATTTGATTATCACCGGATGTCGAAATCCCCTGCAGTATTTGATTATACCAAGCTGAAATGGATGAACGGCGAATATATCAAGAAGATGGATCATGAGACCTTTATGGAGCATGCAAAGCCCTATCTGGAAAAGGCTCTGACAAAGGGACAGGATCTGGATAAGATCGCAGACATGGTTCAGACAAGAATTGAGGTATTTCCTGAAATCGAAGAGATGGTAGATTTCTTCGAGACCCTTCCGGAATATGATCCTGCCATGTATGTACATAAGAAGATGAAGACAACCAAAGAAAGCGCTCTGGAGGTTTTAAAAGAACTGCTTCCGCTGTTGGAAGAGCAGGAGGACTATACCAACGACGCACTGTATGCGCTTCTGCTTTCCTATGTGGAGAAAAAGGGCTGCAAGAACGGCTATGTGTTGTGGCCGGTTCGTACTGCGGTTTCCGGTAAGCAGATGACTCCTGCAGGCGCAACGGAAATCATGGAAATCCTTGGCAAAGAGGAATCTTTGTCCAGAATCCGCAAGGGAATCGAACTTTTGGAGCAGGCATAAACAGGAGTATTTTTTGCAGGCAAACAAACAGCAGCAACGGGCGATTGCCCACAATACCGGACCGGCACTGATCCTTGCCGGTCCGGGTTCCGGTAAGACCTTTACAACGGTCGAACGGGTACGGTATCTGATCGAAGTCCATCATGCAGATCCGTCCCACATTTTAGTTATTACATTCACAAAAGCGGCAGCCCGGCAGATGCGGGACCGTTTCTTTGCCCGGATGGACAATCAGTTCTTTCCGGTCACCTTCGGCACATTTCATGCCGTCTTTTTTCACATTTTAAAAACATCCTGTCATTATAATGGGTCGAGCATTTTGAAAGAAAAAGAGAAAAGAGAATATTTGCGTGCGGCTCTGCTTACGCTTCCGAAAAAATTTTATGCCCAAAACGATGGGAAAATGGACCAGGAATGGGAGCAGGGACTTCTTTCAGAAATCGGATTTATCAAAAATATCGGGAAGCTTCCAGCTGATTTTACAAGTGAATACGTCAGCAGACAGGAATTTATGCGGATTTTCGTATCGTTTCAAAAGCAGCTTGCACAGGAAAAGAAGCTTGATCTGGACGATTTTGCGGCGGCGGTCTGTCATTTATTCCGGACAAATCCGGCAGAACTTGCGCGCTGGCAGCGGGAATATTCCTATCTTCTGGTGGATGAGTTTCAGGATATCAACGCAGCACAGTATGAAGCAGTAAAGCTGCTTTGCGGTGGAAAGAGAAATCTGTTTGTCGTTGGAGATGATGATCAGGCGATCTACGGCTTTCGGGGCTCTGACCCGGCGATTATGCGTCAGTTTTTAAAGGATTTTCCGGAAGCAAAGCAGATTTTTCTGTCGGTCAATTATCGTAGCCGCGCCGGAATTGTGGAGACGGCAGGAAAGCTGATCGGGCAAAACCGGGAGAGATTTCCGAAGCAGATCGTGGCTGGACAGAGCACGTCGGATGAGAGGCAGGACGTGTGCTTTGTGCCAGAAGCGACGCAGGGGGCGCGCCGGATGCAGGGAGAAAAAAGCACTTTACCCATTCCAACCGGCACCGCATCAGGCATTTCCGCCGCTGCTTTCGGCACGAGCTGGTTGCCCTTAAGCACGGATCGCAGCGTCTTGGTCTGCGGTTTTCAAGATCGGAGGCAGGAGGCTGAGACAGTCGCAGATGAAATCGGGAAGACGTTGCGGCAGGGAAAAAGCTGTGCGGCGATTTTTCGGACGAATGCGGATGCAGTGTGGCTGGCAACAGCGCTAAAGTGCAGAAATATTCCCTATCTCTGGAAAGAAAAGCCGAAAAATCCGTATGAAACCCCGGTCTGTCAGGACTTACTCGCTTATTTGCAGTTTGCGATGGAAGGGCGGAAACGGAAGGATTTCCTGAGAATTATGAACCGCCCATGCCGCTATCTGTCTCGCCAGATGCTGCCGGATGCAGAAATTTCATTTTCAGCATTGCGCCGGGCGTATGCACAGAAGCCGTATATGCAGGAGATTTTGCACCGTCTGGAAGCGGATATCTCACGGCTGGCGAAAATGGATTTATATGCGGCAGTTCATTATATCCGCCGCGGAATGGGATACGATGCGTGGTTAAAAGAGAATGCCGGGCAGACGCCGTCGGCGGGAGAATCACGGCAGGGACAAGAGAGGGCACCTGCAGGAGCCCGGGCACACGCAGCCGGAAAGCTGGAACGGGATCTGGAAGCCGCCGACTTTTTTCAGGAACAGGCGCGGGAATTTCAAAGCCTGACGGAGCTTGAGGAAGCAATGACGGCATATGAAGACCAGATGGATCAGAACATGGCGGACGCAGCAGACACGGCAGCGCACACGGCTGCAGCATTCAAAACACTCCCAATTGCCGAGCTTGTCACTATGCACGGTTCGAAGGGACTGGAATACGACGCCGTTTTTCTTCCGTGCTGTATGGAGGGCGTCGTCCCACACAAAAAGAGCAAGGATCAGGCGGCACTGGAGGAAGAGCGCAGGATATTCTACGTTGGAATGACACGGGCGAAAAAAGAGCTGTATCTGTCGTATACGAAAGGAACAAAGGAAACGCAGGGGTTTGCGTCCCGGTTTCTTGCTGAGTGTGGGTGGAAGGAGCCGAAACGGTAGAAACGAAACCGCAGAGAACTGCTATGTCAGGAATGAAAAAAATGCCGTCCGGAACATTTCCTGTATGGAAAAGCTCCGGTACGGCAGTTCTTTTGGTTTCGTTTTTATTCGTTTGCTTCTCCGTCGAGAGTAACCAGCTCATCGAATTCACAGCTGTCAAGGTATTCGTCGAACGCTTCTTCTACCTTTTCATACTCTGCATCGTCATCGATGTAGTCCAGCTGAGGCTCTTCGTTGGGGTCATTGGGGTTCTCGGAGTAACGATAGAACCAAATCTCTCCGTCATCGTTCTGTCCGTTTTCGTCAAGCGGCATCAAAACGATGTAATCCTTGCCCTCTACTTCGAGAATGGTAATGATGGCACAGGTTACATTCGTGCCGTCATCCAGCTCCAGTTCTACGGTCATTTCTTCGTCCATTTCTTCAAACTGTTCCTTACCCATGGATGATATCCTTTCTTAAAAGGCGCGTCAGAGCGCGCGATAATCAGACATGCCTGTCACGCTTATCATACCGTAACTTGCGGTGGCATGCAAGAATTATTTGTGCTATACTGAAACAGGATTGAAAAAAGGTCAGAAGGCGGGAACAGGAACGTGAAAGAAACAAAAGAGATCAGAATGGAAAAAGGAAAACCGTATCCGCTGGGGTGGACGGAAAATGCGGATGGCAGCATCAATCTCGCAGCAGTGCTGGAACGCAGCAAAGAGTGCGGGGTCCTTCTGTATCCCAGAAGAGGCGGTGCGCCCAGACGGCTGGCATTTCGGGAAGAAGACCGAATCGGAAAAATCTGCTGCATGAAGCTGATCGGGCTGGATGCGCAGGAGTATGAATATAATTTTTACTGTGGCGAAGAGGTGATTACAGACCCGAAGGCGCGCAGAATCTGCGGCAATGAGAAATGGGGCAAAAAAATTTCCCCATCTCTTCGCAGCGACAGCACAGAGGATGCGTTTGACTGGAAGAATGACAGACGCCCGCAGATCCCTTATGAGAACAGCATTTTTTATCAGCTGCATGTCAGAGGGTTCACGAAGCACACGTCTTCCGGTGTGACGGCGAAAGGGACGTTCGCTGGTCTGGCAGAGAAGATTCCCTATTTAAAATCGCTGCAGGTAACGGCAGTGGAGCTGATGCCGGTGTATGAATTCACAGAACTGGAAGCGGTAAAGCCGCTGCGGCAGAAGGCTTATCCGGCAAAAGATCAGGAAGGAAATCCTGTGGAGGAAACCCTGCCGCGGATCAATTACTGGGGCTTTAAAAAAGGCTATTATTTCGCACCGAAAGCGTCATACAGCGTTAAGGATCCTGTGTTGGAATTCAAGGAAATGGTGCGTGCGTTCCACGCAGAGGGAATGGAGATAATTCTGCAGTTCTATTTTCCGAAAGAAATCAATCGGGAGATGATCCTGGAAGTGATCCGATATTGGGTGTGCGAGTACCATATCGACGGCGTGCATCTGATGGGAGAACAGATTCCGGTGGGAATTCTGGCAGCTGACCCGATGCTTACGGATACGAAGCTGATTTATTACGGATTTCCGTATGAAGAGATTTATCCGGTGGGGCAGGTTCCGGACGTGCGCAATTTAGCGGAATGCCGGGATGAATTTCAGTATGACATGCGCCGCTTTTTAAAGGGAGACGAGGATACGCTGCATCAGGCGCTGCGGAGAATGCGCTGTAATCCGGTGCAGAACGGCGTGATCAATTATATCACCAGCTATGAAGGCTTTTCCCTGGCGGATCTGGTTTCCTACGACCGCAAGCATAACGAGGCAAACGGGGAGGACAATCAGGACGGAAATCCCTACAACGCGAGCTGGAACTGCGGCGTGGAAGGACCTACCCGCAAGCGGACAATTTTGCAGCTGCGCAAAAGGCAGATGAAAAACGCACTGGCGCTTTTGCTGTTGTCGCAGGGGACCCCGATGCTGACAGCCGGGGACGAGTTTGGACAGAGCCGGGAGGGCAACAACAATCCGTACTGTCAGGACAACGAGATCAGCTGGCTGAACTGGAAGCTTACGGAGAAAAATAAGGATTTTCTGGACTATACAAAGGAGCTGATTGCGCTGAGGAAAGCGCATCCGGTACTCCACCAGAGCAGAGAGCTGACGCTGATGGACTATGCGGCGTGCGGCTATCCGGATTTATCTTATCATGGAAAGGATGCATGGCGCTTGATGGCCGACCGGTTAAACCGGGAGGCAGGTTTGATGTACTGCGGTCGTTATGCCCCAAAAGACCGTGCACAGGAGGATGACTTTTTCTATATCGCTATGAACATGCACTGGGAGCCCCAGCGGCTGGCGCTTCCTGATCTTCCGGCAGGCATGCGCTGGGAAAAGGTGTTGGATACACAGGGCGATGTGGTGGAAACACAGGCCGATCCGCTGACAAAATCCATCACCGTTCCGGGACGCTGCATCCAGGTTCTGGAAAGCACAGGAAATCCGGTCAGGAAAGGAAAGAAAAGAAAAGAAAAGTGAAAGCGTTACAGCATTTTAAGACGATTACCTATCATAAGTATCTGGTGATGAAAGGATGCTTTGCGGTCGGCTTGTACCGGCAGGGCATCTGTCATGACCTTTCCAAATATTCCTGGACGGAATTTAGGGTCGGAGCAAAATATTATCAGGGAAATCGAAGCCCGAACAACGCGGAGCGGGAGGATATTGGGTATTCTTCTGCATGGCTGCATCATAAAGGACGCAACAGGCATCATTACGAATACTGGGTGGATTACAGCACGCAGAGCATTGAGGGCGGAATGGCTCCGGTGCCGATGCCGCGCAAATATGTGGCAGAAATGCTGATGGACCGGATTGCAGCGTCCAAAACCTACCGGGGAAGCGCCTATAAAGACAGCGATCCTCTCGCGTATTACAAAAATGCAAAAGAGCCGCCGTTTATGCACATACAGACAAGACGGCAGCTGGAGCACCTTCTGACGATGCTGGCAGAAGAGGGCGAGGAAAAGACGTTCGCTTATGTTCGCAGGATTTTGAAAAAAGGCCGTCGAGCAGACAGACATAGTTCCTGATGTACAGCCGGGCGGACAGACACAGAGCCAGAAAGGTTTGCATACAGTGATATCAGATCTGTTTGAAACAGGGGAAAACGATGAACGGTTTTTACTTGCTGGTATTGCTGATGTGCTGCAGCTGTCAGAATCGGGCGGACTGCGCAAACTGGAACGAAAGAAGAGACGCAGGAGATAACCGACAGCAGGATATGCGTATGCGGGATACGGACTGTGGCTGCAGAAACGGCGACAGGGTGCAGTACGGTTGCAGCTGCGAAAATGATGGCTGGACCGGACAGTCAGGCTGCAACTGCCAGCGGGAGAACGCAGCAGGGATGCAGCAGCGAAGCGGCGAAACTGCCGGACCTATGTCGGGACCGCAGGACTGCAACTGCCGACAGCAGATGTCGCGGCAGGGCGGTATGCAGCGTTACGACCGGGAGCTAAAGGAATCTGCGGCGTTTGACAGCGTACCCGGAATGGAAATGACAGACGGAGACCCGTATCCGGTGTACCGGGAAACGGATGAAGTTCGATAGAAAGAAAACAATAGAATGCACGCTCTGCGAGCATTCTATTGTCATGAATCAGGGGATTCATTCTCAAAGGCTGGGGATGAATCCTTTTTTCCTGTTTATTTTTCAATCTTTCATTGACAAAACAGCTATAAGGCGCGTAAACTCAGAAGAGTTTTGTAGTGATAGAGATTAAAGGAGATTAAATGGGAGAATTATTGGTACGTTACGAAGAATCAGGAATTGACGAGCGGATTTTGCGCGCAGTGGAGGAGATGGGCTTCGTCCATATGACGCCGATCCAGGAAAAGGCGATTCCGGTTTTTCTGGAAGGAAGAGATGTGATCGGACAGGCGCAGACAGGAACCGGTAAGACCGCCGCGTTTGGAATCCCGATGCTTCAGAAGATTGACGAAGAGGACAGATCGCTGCAGGGTATGATCCTTTGCCCGACGAGAGAGCTTGCGATGCAGGCGGCTCAGCAGCTGAGACAGTTTGCAAAATATATGCACAATATTCGCGTGCTTGCCGTATATGGAGGGCAGGATATCAACAGACAGATCAAGGCGTTAAAGGGCGGCGTGCAGATCATTGTCGGCACACCGGGACGCGTGATGGATCATATGAGACGCCACACGATCCGCTTAGACAACCTGAAAATGGTCGTTCTGGATGAAGCTGATGAAATGCTGAACATGGGCTTTCGGGAAGATATGGAGGCGATTCTGGGACAGATTCCGTGCGAACACCAGACGGCGCTGTTTTCCGCAACGATGCCGGAGCCGATTTTACAGATCACCGATCAGTTCCAGACCGATGCGGAAATGGTAAAGGTTGTCAAAAAGGAATTGACGGTAGAAAGAATCCGGCAGTATCTTTATTATATCCGCAGATCGGATAAGGAAGCTGCAGCCGCAAGGCTGATTGAATATTATAACCTGAAAAGAGGACTGATTTTCTGCAACACCAAGAGTATGGTGGACGAGCTGGCAGAGAATCTGAAAAACAGAGGCATCGCGGCAGAAGGGCTGCATGGCGATTTGAGCCAGGCACAGAGAGATACGGTCATGAACCGTTTCAGAAGCGGTAATCTCCAGATGCTGATCGCAACGGATGTTGCGGCGAGAGGAATCGATGTAAACGATGTGGATGGCGTTATCAATTATGACGTTCCGCAGGATATCGAATATTATGTGCACCGTATCGGCCGTACCGGCAGAGCAGGAAAAGAGGGCATGAGCTTTACGCTGGCAAGCCGCAGAGAGTCCTTCAGAATCCGTGAAATTGAGCGGGTCTGCAAGACAAAACTGGAAGAAAAGCATCTTCCCTCCGGAGAAGAAGTGCGTCAGCATAAGGAAGCATCTGTACTCCAGAAAATCCGCGAGGTGATGGAGGAAGCAAATACCGCGGACTGCTATCGTGCGGTAGAGCGCTTTGAAAAAGAAACCGGCATTTCCGCAATTGAGCTGGCAGCAGCATTTTTGTATGAGCAGGTTGGCGGTGAGCCGGAAGAAATCGTGGAAGAGCCTAAAGTAGTCAGACGCGATGGAGAACGGAGATTTGGGGATAGACGCCGGGATGGATCTGGAAGCAGAAACGGTGGACGTTTCGGTGACCGTGATCAGAGAGGCGGACGTTTCAATGACCGCGACCAGAGAAATGGCGGACGCTTCGGAGAGAAAAACGGCAGCTACCGTTCGGAACGCGACGGCAGGCAGAGACGTTTTGGCAACGACAGCCGCAGATCGGACAGACGGCAGGCAGAAAACGGCGGCAGAAGAAGAACTTCCGGTGAGGGAAGCTATCGCGCAGCCGGAAGCGGCTTTAAAGGGGAGAAAAGATAACAGCAGAATGTATGCGCTGCGAACGTTCTGTTGTTATAAACAATAGAATGCACGCTCTGCGAGCATTCTATTGTCATGAATAAAAGCAGGGGGTAACAAAAATGAAAACAGCTGTATTTTATGAGCACATTTTAGAGGGCGCAAAGCAGTCTGGAAAAAGTGTGGCAGAACTGATGGAGAAATGCGCATCCTGGAACATTCGTGGGATTGAAATCGGAGATGCGCTGCTTCGCGAGAACAAAGAAGAAATCAAAGAGCTGCTGGAGAAAAACCATATGCAGGTCAGCTGCAGCAATGCGTTCTATGATTTCGGGCACAACCCGGATGCAGCGCAGGGAAAAAAACAGATCGATCTCGCAGAAGAGTTCGGCGTGTCCAAGGTACTGATTATTCCGGGCGAGCTGTCGGAAAACGAGGCGGCTGCACTCAACGCACTTTCTGCGTCGAAAGAGCAGACGGATTCCTACATGTCTGAAAATGCCTCGATCCAAAACATGGCGCAGGCATTAAAAGAGCTGGTTTCTTATGGACAGGAAAAGGGCATTCTTGTGACGCTGGAGGATTTTGACGGCCCGGTACAGCCGTTTGCAAGAACGTATCAGCTGCTGTGGTTTATGGAGAATGTCCCGGGCCTGAAATTTACGTTGGATACCGGCAACTTCGCGTACAGCGACGAGGACACCGTGCAGGCGTATGAAGTGCTGAAGGATTACATCGTTCATGTGCACTGCAAGGATCGAAACGTTGATCCTGCATTGACCGGGGAGCACAGATACAATCGGGGACTTCTTGCGGCAGCAGTCGGATCGGGCTATCTGCCGATGAAAGAGATTCTGGATCGTCTGAAAGAAAGCGGTTATGAGGATTATCTTGCGATAGAGCATTTTAATGCCGCAGATCAGGTGGCATTTATGGAGCAGTCGGCTGCTTTTTTACAACAGTATCTGTAAGGGTGAGCTATGAAACTGATTTATTTTGATGCGGGCAATCTACTGAAGAAAAAAGAACTGGAACAGCTGGCAAAGTCAGCGGGCTACGATTTCGTGCCCGTTGCCGCCATGCAGACCGGACAAAAGATCGGTTATCTGGCGGGCGTTTCCGGATATCGGGAAACGCCTTTGCCCGTTCTTGCCCTTCCGCCGCGAATTGGAGAGGATATGCTTTTGTTCGCACAGACGACGGCGGATATGATCGACCCGGCGCTGGAGCTGTTAAAAAAGAACCGGATTTCGATAGGTCTAAAGGCGATCGTTACGCCTTATAATGTCGGCTGGACGCTTTTTGAGCTGTATCAGGAGCTTGTAAAAGAGCGGGAAAAAATAAAATAACCATGGCGCTGCCCCTTGTGGGCGGCGCGTTTTCATTTTATAGGAAAATGCGTCCTATGAAATAAAACGCGCTACGAGGATGCGCACTCGGCGCAGAGACTTCATTGCAAAATCTGCTTTCTTTTACGCTCACCCCAACGATATCCACAAAATCAAACCCTCCTATCAAAACTGCTGTGATAATACTTAGTGCGGGATTGCCAGATTTTGCGTAAGATAAAGGTCAGTACGATAGGAATACAGCAAAAAACCAAAAGGAGAGTTTCGTATGAAAGTAACAAGAGCAGCAAGCATTCCGTTAGTCACACACGACCCTTATTTTTCTATCTGGTCCGGCGCGGATCATCTGTATGACAAGGATCCTGTGCACTGGAGCCAGATTCGCCAGCAGCTGAGAGGCTATGTCAATGTGGATGGCGTCGTTTACAGCTTTCTTGGCGACAAGGAGTTCCACGAGACGATCGGTCAGACCGGCGTGGACGTAACTGCGACCTCCACCACCTACACCTTTGAAAATGAAAAAATCATCCTGAATGTGAAGTTTACTTCCCCTTTGCTTCTGGATGACCTGACGCTGGTTTCCAGACCCTGTACCTATATCGACTACGCAGTAGAAAAGAAAGAAAACTGCGACGTAAGGGTGGACTTTGTCGTAGCCTCTGATCTGGTAAGTCAGAAGCAGGCGAAGTTGATCGGCTGCAACGCAAGACGTCCGGAAAAAAACGACGCGCCCGCATATAACTACGCACAGATGGGCAGAGCAGCACAGAAGCCTCTGGGCGGCAGCGGCGACCATGTAACGATCGACTGGGGTTATGTTTATGTGGCCTCCTCAGAGAAAGGCGCAGTATGCACCTACGATGCCGCAAATGAAAAGCTGATCTGCAGACTGCCTCTGGATGACGACAAGGCCGGCATGATTTTGGCATATGATGATCTGCTTTCCATCAACTACTTCGGACAGTGGCGCAAGGCATACTGGACCAACACCTATGCAACCATTCTGGATGCAATCGGCGCAGCGTTTGCGGATCACGACGAGACGTTAAAGCATGCGGCAGCAGTCGATGAAAAGGTAGAAAAAGAAGCTTATGCGGTTGGCGGCGAGAAATACGCATTCCTGTGCAACATGAGCTACCGTCATGCCATCGCAGCGCACAAGCTGATCACCGACGAAGACGGCAATATCATTTTCCTGTCCAAGGAAAACGACTCCAACGGCTGTATCGGTACGGTTGATGTAAGTTATCCTTCTGTTCCCCTGTTCTTACTGTTCAACACCGAATATGTCAAAGGCATGCTGCGTCCGGTATTTCAATTTGCTGCCTGCGATTCCTGGGAATTTGACTTCGCACCGCACGACGTTGGACGTTACCCTTACGCATGGGGACAGGTTTACGGCTTAAACGGCAAGAAGGGCGACCTGTGGTTCTCCGGATGGAACGACGATATCTTCCCTCCGTTCTACCAGTATCCTGCAGGAACCGATATTTTCGAGTTCAGATATCAGATGCCCGTTGAGGAATGTGGTAATATGCTGCTGATGACGGCAGCTGTCTGCAAGCTGGATGGAAACGCTTTATTTGCAGAGCCTCACATGGCTGTTTTAAAGCAGTGGACACAGTATCTGATAAAATTCGGTGCAGACCCCGGCGAACAGTTGTGCACCGACGACTTTGCAGGACATCTGTCCCACAATGTAAATCTGTCTGCAAAAGCGATCATGGGCATAGAGGCCTATGCGCGTCTGGCAGCTCAGCTCGGCAGGACAGAAGAAGCGGAAGAATATCATGCAAAGGCTGCTGAAATGGCAAAAGACTGGGAGAAGCGCGCAATTGCAGACGACCACTATGTGCTGGCCTTCGGTAATGCGGATACCTGGAGCTTAAAATACAACCTTGTATGGGATAAATTCTTTGGAAGTAAGCTGTTCTCGGATGAAGTTTACGAGAAAGAGCTGAAGTACTATGTCAAGAAGACCAACGAGTACGGTACGCCTCTGGACAGCAGAAAGGATTATACCAAGAGCGACTGGATTTTATGGTGTGCATCGATGGCAAAGACCGACGAGGAAGCGCAGGCGCTGATTGCACCGGTTGCGCACTATCTGGAAACCACCGCAACCAGAGTGCCTTTCTCCGACTGGTACGAGACCGTAACCGGCGAATACTGTCACTTCATGGGGAGAAGCGTACAGGGCGGTATCTTCATGCCGGTTCTGATGAAGAAATTCGGCCACTGAATCCCTGCAGTACCCCTGATTGTTTAGAATTCATACGATTCCTGATTATAATGGCTGTCGCACGTTAGTGCGACAGCCATTTTTTATCGTATAGGAAACTTTGTTTCCATACGATAAAAACGCTCCGCCCATTGCTGACTAAAGTTGGTGCTGAAAAACAAAAAAGAGCATCATATAACATAAGTTACCAGTATGAATCATAAGTTTGATATATATAAAAAAAGTGCTTGACATCTACTAAACGTTAGAATATACTAACTAACGTCTAGAGGTGAGAAGGATCGAAAAGGTATGACAAAAGAAAGAAGGTTGAGCAGATGCCTTTAACAATGGCGACGATGGGAGAAGTCAACAAGATCGTGAAGGTTGGCGGAAACGAAGAGACAAGACGTTTTCTGGAAAATCTCGGATTTGTAGCGGGAACGGAAATCACGGTTGTATCTTCGATCGGAGGAAACCTGATTGTAAATGTCAAGGATTCCAGAATTGCAGTAAATGAAGATATGGCACGGCACATCGTGATCTGATGATCGCCGATACTATATATTAAAGGAGCTAAGGGAAAGGAGATAAGACCATGACACTGCGTGATGCACAGGTTGGAAGCACGGTTGTTGTAACCAAGATTGAAGGTGACAGTGCGTATAAGCGTCGGATTATGGATATGGGAATCACCAAAGGAAGCGAACTTTACATCAGAAAAGTTGCTCCGCTGGGAGATCCGGTAGAGATCACTGTCAGAGGCTATGAGCTGACCGTCAGAAAAGACGATGCACAGTGCGTACAGGTAAAATAAACAGCCGCATTTTTACAGAGGGATTAAGGAGGTAAGAGAAGATGGCAATTAGAATTGCGCTTGCCGGTAACCCGAACTGTGGTAAAACAACCATGTTCAACGCGCTGACCGGCGCCAATCAGTATGTAGGTAACTGGCCTGGTGTTACCGTAGAGAAAAAAGAAGGTAAATTAAAAAGCAAAAAGGTGAAGGAAGAGGTAGTCGTAACCGACCTTCCTGGTATTTATTCCCTTTCACCGTATACCTTGGAAGAAGTTGTCAGCCGTGACTATCTGTTAAAAGAGAATCCGGATGTCATCGTAGATCTGGTGGATGCAACCAATATTGAAAGAAACTTATATCTGACCACTCAGCTGATCGAAACCGGTGTTCCGGTTGTTATCGCGCTGAACATGGCGGATTTGCTGGAAAAGAGAGGCATCAAGATCGACGTTGCCCGCCTTTCCATGCTCCTTGACTGTCCAATCGTTGAGACTTCTGCATTAAAGGGCGAAGGACTTGACAAGCTGATCGACGAAGCGATCAAGACCGCAAAGAAGAAAGAAGCAGACCTTCCGAAAGAGATCTTTAACAAGGATCTGGAAGATGCAGTCAGCGCTGCAGCAGAAGTTCTTCCTTCTTCCATCGATGCAAACAAAAAGAGATGGTATGCAGTAAAATTTCTGGAGAAGGACTCCAAGGTTGCTGAAAGCGTAAAGCTGACAGACAGCGCTGCAAAGAAGATCGAAGAGTTAAGAGCTGGTCTGGAAAAGTCTCATGATGACGATATGGAAAGTATCGTAACCGATGAGCGTTATAAATTCATTCAGAAGATTGTCGGCACGACTGTGAAAAAGGGCAAGGATAAGTTGACAACTTCTGATAAAATCGATAAGATCGTTACAAACCGTATCCTCGGTATCCCGATCTTTATCGCAGTTATGTTCGTAGTATATTACATCTCTGTTACCACGATCGGCACGATTGTAACAGACTGGACAAATGATACCTTCGTTGGCGGCATTCAGGAAATCGTAGGCGGATTCCTGGAAGGCATCGGCACCAACGATGTTGTAACAAGCCTTGTTGTGGATGGCGTAATCGGCGGTGTAGGCGCTGTCCTTGGTTTCGTACCTCAGATGGCAATCCTGTTCCTGTTTTTGTCTATCCTGGAAGACTGCGGTTACATGGTTCGTATTGCCTTTGTCATGGACCGGGTGTTCCGTCATTTCGGTCTGTCCGGTAAGAGCTTCATTCCGCTGCTGATCTCCTCTGGCTGCGGTATCCCTGGTATCATGGCTTCCAAGACCATCGAGCAGGATAACGACAGAAGACTGACGATCATGACAGCAACCTTTATCCCCTGCGGCGCGAAGCTTCCTGTTATCGCACTGATGGGCGGCGTAATGGCAAGCTGGGCAACCGGCAGCTATGAAGCAGGCGGATTTATGGCTCCCGCAATGTACTTCATGGGAATTGTAGCTGTCCTTGTGGCAGCCATTATCTTAAAGAAAACCAAACCTTTCTCCGGAAAGCCTGCTCCGTTCGTTATGGAGCTTCCTCAGTACCATGTTCCTCAGGCTAAGACCGTACTGCTTCATGTATGGGAAAGACTGAAAGGCTTCATCATCAAGGCTGGTACGATCCTGTTCCTTGCCTGCGTAGTAATGTGGTTCCTTGGCGGATTTGGTTTCGAAAACGGCGGCTTCGGTCTGGTAGAAGAGAGCGGAAACAGCTTACTGGCTGTAATCGGTGGTTTCATCGCACCTCTGTTTGCACCTCTGGGCTTTGGCGAGTGGCAGCCTGTGGCAGCTTCTCTGTCCGGCTTTACCGCAAAGGAAGCGATCGTTTCCACCATGGGCGTTCTTGCAAATGTAACTGGCGATACAGAAGATGCAGTAACCGTTGCACAGGCTGTACAGACATGGTTCCCTACTTCTCTGGCAGCACTGAGCTTCCTGATCTTCAACCTGCTGGATTCTCCTTGTCTGGCTGCAATTGCAACCATGGCACAGCAGATGCAGTCTAAAAAGTGGTTCTGGTTTGCAATCCTGTTCCAGAACATCTTCGCTTACATCGTTTGCCTGTGCATCTACCAGATCGGTTCCTTTGTAACCGGCGGCAGCTTCGGCGTAGGCACTGTATTCGGATTTGTATTCACAGCAATCATTCTGTTCCTGTTATTCAGACCCGATCCCTACAAGGATCAGAAGGTTTACTCCAAACGGTCTGTACAGGCGGCAAACTAAGGACTGGGTAAAGAATAGAAACGGAGGAGGCTGGACATTTCTGATGTCCGGCCTTTTCCCAAACATGTGGAGGAATGCACGATGGCAAATGCAGTAATTCTGATTCTGGTGATCGGATATTGTCTGTTCCTGATTTACAAACAGGTTCAGAATAGAAAAGCCGGAAAACATCTCGGCTGTACAGGCTGTGGCGGTTCCTGCGGCGGTTGCAGCGGCTGCAGCGCGTGCAGGACAGAAGGAAACAAGAAAAAACACTGACAGGCGTAAAGCATCAGTGACAAAGACTGTCCGATCCGAAGCTAGAGGATCCTTCCTTTGCGCAAAGAAAAGAGGAAAAAATGGGAAATGTTGGAAACACCACAGGCTCCATGCTTTACGGCTTTGGTGCTTTTCTGGTGATCTATCTGGCAGGTGTCCTGATTTATCAGGTCGTGCTCTGGATTCAGAAATGGAAAAGGAAAAAGAAAGACGGAGAACAGGAAAATGGCTAATGTAATTGTTGTAGCAGTTGTAATTGTTCTTTTGGGATTTGCACTGAAAGGGACGTTGAAGCATTTGAAAGGGGAAAGCCCCTGCTGCGGTGGCGGCGATACGATTATCATCGAGGATAAAAAGCTGGATGGTCCTGTCATCGGCAAAAAGACCGTGAAAATTTCTGGTATGCACTGCGATCACTGCGTCAGAGCCGTAACCGAAGCAATCAACAAAATCGACGGGGCTTCTGCAAAGATCAACCTGAAAAAGAACGAAGCAGTCGTTTCCTGCGAAAAGGTTGTAGAAGATGCAGCGATCCGGGAAGCTGTCGAAAAGGCAGGCTATACCGTACAGAGTATTCAGGGCTGAGTTACGTTAAGCTGCAGCATAGCAGTGCGTGTAAAAACGAAACAGGATTCCTGATAGCATTCCAAAAGAAAATCTGCTATAATAACAGCGTCGGCAACAAAGAAATTTGGCGGTCGGCGCTGTTTTCGTTTCACCGGATACGGCGCTGATTTCGATCTGCAGATTTTCAGGGGAGGAAAGCTCCGATTCGAAATACAAGAGGTAAGTAAGGAGGGCTATGCCCTATGATGGTTTCCACAAAGGGAAGATACGCACTTCGGGTCATGCTGGATCTGGCGATGCAGAAGCAGGAGGAGTATGTTTCCCTGAATGATATTGCACAGCGGCAGAAGATTTCGATGAAATATCTGGAATCGATTGTCGGTATGCTCAACAAGGCGGGACTTCTGCAGAGCAGAAGAGGGAAAGACGGAGGCTACCGGATGGCACGCAGACCGGAGGAATACCCGGTCAGCGAGATTTTGAAGCTGACAGAAGGGACGCTCGCACCGGTTTCCTGCATGGACGGGGAAGGCTGCGGCCCGGAGTGCGAGCTTCTGGCGAACTGCCTGACCAGACCGATGTGGAATCGACTGGACGAAATTATAGACGAATATCTTTCCAGCGTATCGATCCAGGATCTGCTGGATGGGAGGTGTTGACACTGCGCCGGAAATGGAAAGGATGACGGACATGCGCGTATATGCGGATCAGGCTGCAACCACCAGCCTGAGTAAAACAGCCCTGGAGGCGATGCTGCCCTGGATGACAGAAAACTTCGGCAACCCGTCCGCCCTGTATGAAGAGGGGCGGACAGCGCGGGACGCAGTCGAGACAGCGCGGGAGAAAATCGCGCATCTGCTGCATGCGAAGGCGAAGGAAATTTATTTTACCTCCGGCGGTACGGAGGCAGATAACTGGGCGCTGCAGATGGCGGCAGCAGCCGGGGCACGGATCGGCAAAAAGCATATTATCGTATCGGCAATCGAGCACCATGCGGTGTTAAACCCGGCGAAGTCGCTGGAACGGCAGGGGTTTCGGGTGACGTATCTGCCGGTAACATCAGAAGGGTTGGTTTTGCCCGAAGCGCTGGAAGCTGCGATCTGCCCGGATACAGCGCTGGTAAGCGTGATGTATGCCAACAATGAAGTCGGCACGATTCAGCCGGTAGAAGAGCTTGCGGCGATCTGCAGGATGCACGGCGTGTGGTTTCATACGGATGCAGTGCAGGCAGCAGGGCATGTGGAAATCGACCTGACAAAGCTGCAGGCGGATTTTCTGTCTGTCTCGGCACATAAATTCCACGGTCCGAAAGGCTGCGGATTTTTGTATGTGAAAAACGGGTTCCGGACCGAGAGCCTGTTGGAGGGCGGCGCGCAGGAAAAAGGAAAGCGCGCCGGAACCGAAAATGTTCCCGGCATCGTTGGCATGGCGGCGGCTCTGGAGGAGAGTCTGATAAACCGCGACAAAAAAGATACCTTCGTGCTGGAGCTGCGCAGACAGGTCGCAGAGCGCCTGCTTTCCATCGAAGGGAGCCATTTAAACGGCTGTGGGGTCATGGAGGACGGTGAAGGTGCAGCAGCGGGCACCGATGCTGCGGCACGACATGCAGGTACTGCTGTCTCCCGTGCCGACCGGCTGTGCGGCAACTTAAATATCAGCTTCGACGGCATCGAGGCAGAAGCTCTTCTTCTGTACCTTGACATGAAGGGCGTCTCCGTTTCGGCGGGCGCGGCGTGCTCGGCGGGCGCACTGGAGCCGAGCCATGTGCTGACAGCGATGGGCATATCGCCGGAGCTTGCAAAAGGCACGATCCGCATCAGCTTGGATGAGACGAACACACAGGAGGACGCAGAATTCCTGATGGAGGTCATCCCGGACGCGGTTGCGCACCTGCGAAGCATGGCATAAAGATTTTCGAACGGGCAGATTCGACAAAAATCTGCCCGCTTTTCATGGTAAAAACAGACGAAAATCATTTTTTGTCAGATTTTGATTTTCCTTTTAAAAAAATCGGGGGTATAATAAAAGTGTAGTGTTTTGGGCGGCTGAAACCATGGCAGCTGTCGTTTTTTAAAGAAAGTTGAGGGTATCTATGTTTGAGAAAGGAGATCTGGTTACTTACGGATGCAAGGGCGTCTGTGAAGTTAAGAACATTACTACGCTGAACCTGGAGGGAATTCCCAAAGACCGTCTGTATTATGAGATGCAGTCCATGGTCAACGCCGGCAGCAGGATTTTTTCTCCCGTCGGACAGGAGGAAAAAAATGCGATGCGCGCGGTGCTGACAAAGGAAGAAGCAGAGGAGCTTTTGGGACAGCTGCCGGAGTGCAGACTGTGCTGGGAGAAGGATGAAAGACGGCGAGAGGAGACCTACCGCAGGATTATCAATCACAGCGATGCAAGAGGAATGCTCTGTATGATCCGCACAATTACGGATTACGGCAGGGAGCGGGTGCTGGAGGGGCGCAGGATGCCCGCGATGGACGGCCGCTATTTGAAAGCCGCGGAGGACAATCTTTATGCAGAACTGTCGATTGCCATGGAGATACCGCGCAGCGCCCTCAAAGAATATATGGCGGCACGGATGGGAGAATTAAGCGGAGCGCTGCAGGCGCTTTGAAATATGTAAGAAGATGCGGCTGCAGGAACGTAACAGAAATTACGGGTTGACAGTGTATAACGGCTGCAGTCTGTGGAAATACTGATAAGGACAGGAAAGTAAGCAGTGCTTACGAATCAAAAGAGGACGATTTCGGTCAGAAGAACCGGTATCGTCTTTTTTTATCGTATAGGAAACATTGCTTCTATACGATAAAAAAGCTCTACGAGGATGCGCCAAGGCACATTCTTTTTTCGTCGCTCCGGTTCTCTCGAAATTTTATAAAAAAGTACTTGATTTTCAAAAAGAGTTCTGGTAGACTAAGCGTAGTTAGAAAAGACTAACTAAAAAAAGGAATAAATCATGGTTATCTCCATCCGCCGTGCGCTGCTGACACACGGCGGGTGGCCCTTTGGGGAAACTGTAAGGAAGGAGACTAGTGTGAAAAATAAGCGTGATCGCTTATTTTTCACACAGCTATTTGTGCCGCAGGCGTCACAAAGTAGCTAGGATCGCAGAGCAGAACTGGAAGTTCTGCTCGCGGTTCCTTCGGCGCAAAGCGCCTGCGGAATGGAGGTTAAAATGGCAAATCTGACCATTGAAAAAGTAATCGGAAGAGAAATTATTGATTCCAGAGGCAATCCGACTGTTGAGGCAGAAGTTGTTTTAGCGGACGGAACTGTAGGAAGAGGCATGGCACCCAGCGGAGCTTCTACCGGCGAGTTCGAAGCGCTGGAGCTGCGCGATCAGGATAAATCCCGATTTGGCGGCAAGGGCGTTCTAAAAGCTGTCAACAATATCAATACGGTAATCAACGATGTACTCTGTGGAGTAGATGCATTTGACACTTATAAAGTAGACGCTGCGATGATCAAAGCAGACGGAACAGAGGATAAATCCAAACTCGGCGCCAATGCGATTCTGGCAGTATCCATCGCAGCTGCAAGAGCGGCAGCACAGTCCTTAAATATCCCGCTGTACCGTTTCCTGGGCGGCGCAAACGGAAATCGGCTTCCGGTTCCGATGATGAACATCTTAAACGGCGGCGCACATGCAGCGAACACCGTAGATGTGCAGGAGTTTATGATTATGCCGGTTGGTGCAAAGAGCTTTTCCGAAGGGCTTCGCTGGTGTACAGAAGTATTTCACGCACTGCAGGCTCTGTTGAAGTCCAGAGGCCTTGCAACCTCCGTTGGCGATGAGGGCGGTTTCGCACCGAACCTTGGCAGCGACGAAGAAGCAATCGAAGTTATTCTGGAAGCGATCAAGAAGGCAGGTTACGAGCCGGGAACCGATTTCGTTCTGGCAATGGATGCAGCTTCCAGTGAATGGAAAGGCAGCAGGAAGGGGGAATATGTGCTTCCGAAGGCTGGCACGAAGTTCACCTCCGAAGAACTGGTTGCACACTGGAAAAAGCTGTGTGAGAAATATCCGATCGCTTCGATTGAAGACGGTCTGGACGAAGAGGACTGGGAAGGCTGGAAGCATATGACAGCGGAACTTGGTGACAAAGTACAGTTAGTCGGCGACGACCTGTTTGTTACCAATACAAAGCGTCTGCAGAAGGGGATTGACCTTGGTTGCGGTAATGCGATTCTGATCAAGTTAAATCAGATCGGCAGCGTATCCGAAACCCTGGAAGCGATCAAGCTGGCACACGAGGCAGGTTATTGTGCAATCACCTCCCACCGTTCCGGCGAGACAGAGGACACCACAATTGCAGACCTGGCGGTTGCATTGAATACCTGCCAAATCAAGACCGGCGCACCCAGCAGAAGTGAGCGTGTTGCAAAATACAACCAGCTGCTGCGAATCGAAGAAGAGCTTGGCAAGGCTGCCTGCTATCCTGGGAAAGCGGCTTTTGGCAGATAAAAAGCTGACATCAGAGAGGTACTGCGATGAGTCAACAGGCATTTTGGTTGTTTCTGAAAATGGATAAGCGGAATCTGTTCGTACAGATGGCGCTCCAGTGCGCACCGGTGCTGGCGGGAATCAAGGTTTCCAATCTTCTGATCATCGAGGAAAGATACTGGAAGGAACTGTGTTTTCTGCTGCGCAATTCCGAAATGTGTGCCAGAAAGCTGTACCGCTGCAGAGATAAGATTACTCTGTTGCTGTACCGCAGAGAAGAACTGGAGCAATGGGTAAAAACGGTACAGGTCGAAGCCCTTTTAAAAGAGATCGGCTACGACAGCGTGGAGCTGCATCGGATTTTCAGAAAACTGGAACAGCGGATCGGCGGGCACGGAAACGGTGAAATGCCTTTTCCTCATGAGCTGGGACTGCTGCTGGGATATCCGGCAGAGGACGTCCGGGGCTTTATGGGGATCGGATATAAAAAGTGTCTTTATACAGGCTATTGGAAGGTCTACGAGAAGGCGGAGGAAAAGATCGCACTGTTTTCAGAATACGACAGAGCGATGGATCTAGCCCTTTCTATGGCGTATGAAAGACAGAATATTTTAAAATTAAAAGAAGTTTTTGAAGTCGACAGTCGGGAGAAAAAGCTGGCTGTCTGAATACGAGAGGAGTAGGAAAATGAGCAAGGTATCCGTAGTATACTGGTCCCAGTCCGGCAACACACAGGCGATGGCAGAGGCTGTTGCAGCCGGCATCACAGAAGCAGGAAAAGAGGCAGAGGTTGTTTATGTTTCAGACGTAAACGTTGCAGATTTAACCGCAGAAAAAGCATTTGCATTGGGCTGCCCTGCAATGGGCGCAGAAGTTCTGGAAGAGGGCGAGTTCGAGCCTTTTATGGAGAGCATTGACGGCTCCATCTCCGGCAAGACCATCGCACTGTTTGGTTCCTACGGCTGGGGCGACGGACAGTGGATGCGCGAGTGGACAGAGCGAGTGACCGGTGAAGGCGCAACCGTAGTAAACGGCGAGGGCTTAATCTGCCAGGAGACACCAGACGATGCAATGATCGAGGAGTGCAAAAATCTCGGCAAGGCGCTGGCAGCAAACGCCTGAGAACTTTAAAACAAAAAGATTCTCCATAATTTCCTGTTTGATAAAATTTTTGACACAGCAAAAGGACAGTTACCATGAAGGATAGCTGTCCTTTTGTTGTGCTATGACAGATAAAGAAGGTGCTTTGGCAGATTCTCGCGCCGAGGCGCGGTTGCTTTGGCAACCATCTACCTATGCGCCGAGTACACATCCTATTGTCAGGAATAAAAAAAGACATCACCCTGCGGGAATGCCTTTTTCGATGGATGTTCGCTGCTTCGAACAACAGAATATGCACTTTGGAAAAAGATTATTGTTTATCGCGGTTTTCCAGAACGTGTTTTTTGATTGCGGCGAAGCTTTCCGGGCTAATGACATGCTCCATGCGGCAGGCATCACTGACGGCTGTCTCGGGATCGACGCCGAGCTGAATCAGCCAGCCGGAAATCAGTTCATGACGTTCATAAATCATTTCAGCAATCTGGCGGCCGGTATCGGTCAGATAGATAAACCCTTCTTTGGTTACGGTAATATGGTTCTTTTCGCGTAGGTTCTTCATAGCGACACTGACGCTGGATTTTTTGAAGCCGAGCTCTTCTGCGATATCTACAGAGCGGACAACTGGATGGGTCTTGCTCAGGACAAGGATCGTTTCCAGATAGTTTTCCGCGGATTCATTTACTGCCATGGGATCACATTCCTTTCTGATGCTGTGCGCCTGCAACAGCATTTATAATAGTATAGCATGGATTTGTACGGTATTCAATTGAAAAAAAGAAAACAGGACGAAAAAGATCTGTGAGGAAAGAATAAAATTTTGCAAAAGTACAAAAATAGACTGGGAAAAAATGGTCTCTTATGGTAATATTGAATATATTACAAGAATAAACACAGGGGGAAGACTTCATGGCAAAAGAAATGATTGCAATGCTGCTTGCAGGCGGACAGGGCTCGCGTCTGTATGCATTGACCCAGAGACTTGCAAAGCCTGCCGTTCCGTTTGGTGGAAAGTACCGGATTATCGATTTCCCGCTTTCCAATTGTGTCAATTCCGGGATTGATACAGTAGGCATTCTGACACAGTATCAGCCTATGGTGCTGAACGAATATATTGGAAACGGACAGCCTTGGGATTTGGACCGCTTAATTGGAGGCGTGCATGTTCTGCCGCCTTATCAGAAGGCATCCGGATCCGACTGGTATAAGGGAACAGCGAACGCAATCTATCAGAACATCCCGTTTATCGAGCGCTATAATCCCAAATACGTCATTATCCTGTCCGGCGACCAGATTTGCAAACAGGACTACAGCGATTTTTTACGCTTCCATAAAGAAAAGGGTGCAGAATTCTCCGTTGCTGTTATGGAAGTACCGTGGGAAGAGGCATCTCGTTTCGGTTTGATGGTAACGGACGAAAACGACAAGATCACCGCATTCCAGGAAAAACCCAAGGAACCTAAGTCAAATCTTGCGTCGATGGGAATCTACATTTTCAACTGGGATGTTTTAAAGAAATATCTGATCGAGGATGAGGCGGATCCGGAATCTGAAAACGATTTCGGTAAAAACGTCATTCCGAGCCTGCTGCGTGACGGCAGAGATATGTACGCTTATCATTTCAGCGGCTACTGGAAAGATGTCGGAACCATCAGCTCTCTCTGGGAAGCAAACATGGAGGTCCTCGATCCGGAGCACAGCGGCATTGACTTATTTGAGGATGACTGGAAAATCTACAGTCGAAACAGTGGGAAAACCGGTCACAGAATTTTGGATACCGGCGTTGTGGAAAACTCCATGGTGACGGACGGCTGCAGGATCGCAGGACATGTCAAGCATTCGATCCTGTTCTCCGGTGTATCGGTAGAAGAGGGCGCTGAGATCGAAGATGCAGTTGTAATGGGAGGCACCGTCATCAAAAAGGGCGCATCCGTCAAACACTGTATTGTTGCAGAAAATGTCGTGATCGGCGAAAACGCGGTTGTAGGTGAGATGCCGAAAGACGGCGCAGGCAGCGTTGCAACCATCGGTTCCGGTGTTTATATCGGAGACGGCGCAAAGGTCGGCCCTGCAGCGATGATCGATCAAAATGTAAAGGATGGTGAAGAACAATGGTAAACTCCAATGCGAACGCGCTGGGAATTATTTTCCCCAACAGCTATGATGGTCTGGTTCCGGAGCTTGTTACGGAGCGTCTGATGGCTTCCATTCCCTTTGCAGGCCGTTACCGTATGGTAGACTTTATTTTATCAAGCATGGTGAACTGCGGAATCGACAATGTTTCTCTGATCGTCCGTAAAAATTATCACTCTCTGATGGATCATCTCGGCTCCGGCAGAGAATGGGATTTAACCCGTAAATACGGCGGACTCAATATCGTGCCTCCGTTTGCTTCCAATACCGTGAAAGTATACAACGGAAGAATCGAAGCATTGGCGAGCATTCTGGATATGTTAAAGGATGCGAGAGAAAAATATGTCGTGATGTCTGACGCTAACCTTGCGGTAAACTTCGATTTTACAGCGATGCTGGAGCAGCATATCGAAAGCGGTGCGGATGTGACGATCGCATATAAGAAGCAGGAAATTCCCGTCGGAATGAAAAAGCCGTTTGATATTACAAAGGATCTGTACTACACGTTTGAGCTGGACGATGACGGCAGAATCCGTCAGCTGCGGATCAATCCGGAGGACGAGGGAGTTCAGAACCTTTCCATGAACATTTACATCATTGAAAGGGAATTTCTGGTACATATGATCAGCGAAGCCTATAGTAAGGGCATGGTTTATTTTGACCGTGATCTGCTGGCACCGAACCTGGAGCGTCTGAATGTCAGAGGCTTTGAATTTAATGGCTATCTGGCGCGCATCAGTGATATCAAGAGCTATTTCAATGAGAATATGAAGCTGTTAAAGGATGAAAATCTGGACGGTCTGTTTGGCGGCAACCCGATCTACACCAAGATTCGTGACGACAACCCGACCCGTTACATTCAGGGCTCCAAAGCGAAGAACATCATGTCCGCAGACGGTTGCATCATCGAAGGCGAAGTGGAGAACAGTATTCTGTTCCGTGGCGTCAGAATTGCGAAAGGTGCTAAGGTGAAAAACTGCGTCCTGATGCAGGATACGATCGTTGGCGAGGGCGCTAATGTAGAATATGTCATTACGGACAAAAACGTAACGATTTCAGCAGGAAAGGAAATCAAGGGAGCGGACAGCTTCCCTGTATATGTAGCAAAGTATCGCAGTGTATAAATGGAGGATTCCTATGGAAGCTTTCCGGATATGGCTGCAGGAGGAGCCGGCGCTGTTTTTAGGAGCAGCGGCGGCTCTGATGCTTATGAGCGGCAGCCTTTATGAGAGGCAGAGAGAACATAAAACAACACAAACATTGATGTTAAAAGGCGGGACAACGCTGATTGCAGCGCTTGTCGCGGGCGCAGCGGTATGGCAGCAGAACAGCCTGGCAGCATGCTTTGTGCTGGCAGCGACGCTTTGCTGTGCGGTCGCGGATGTCTTGCTGGAACGGATTTTTAATTTCGGCGCGTGCGTGTTTGCATTGGGGCATATCTGCTATCTGGCGGCGTATTTTTCCGAAGCGCATTTTAGCATCGCTACAGCGGTCAGCCTTGTCGTTTTGCTGGCGGGGATGTACCTGATACACCGAAAACATACCATTGGAAAAAGCGGCAGGGAGATTTTGTCTGTTGTAGCCTATGGGCTGGTTCTGAGTGCGATGACGGCGGGCGCGATTACCTACTGTGTGCAGCAGAGAGATTTCGGCAGCCTGCTGACTGCAGCAGGCGCAGTCGGATTTTTCGTTTCAGACAATATTCTGATCTGGCGGCTGCTAAGCGGCTACGAAAGCCGCCTGCAGGGCGCGGTGCTGCTGCTGTTTTATTACGGCGGTGTCTTTTTGATTGCGGCAGGGCAGGTAGTTGGATAAAAATAACGTTTACTTTGCGTGTATTTTTTTGTATGATAGGTTACAGCGTGAAAGCAGAAATTCCTCTGTGCAGGAGGCATCTATGGCGGAAAGGGCGCTGGCAAAAACAGAGGCAGCAGATAGGATCGAAAATGGAGTTTGAACATTATATCCAGCAGGGACAGCAGAAGCTGCGCTGCGGCTACACCACAGGAACGTGTGCGGCGCTGGCGGGAAAGGCTGCCGTCCGGATGCTGCTTGGCGGACAAAAAACAGAAGAAATTTCCGTCCTGACGCCGAAGGGGCTTTGGGTCACGACGGCTGTGGAAGAAATTCAAAGCGGCGACGGTTGGGTCAGCTGTGGCGTGCGTAAGGACGCAGGAGACGATATCGATGTCACCGCGCAGTCCTTGATCTGCGTCAGAGCAAAAAAAACGGCGGGAACCAAGATCGTTATCGACGGAGGCGTCGGCGTCGGCAGGGTGACAAAGCCAGGGCTGGAACAGCCGGTCGGCGCAGCGGCGATCAATTCTGTCCCGCGGCGGATGATTTTGCAGGAGGCGGAGGCAGAGTGCCTGGACGCAGGCTATGAGGGCGGACTTTTGCTGACGGTATTTGTGCCGGACGGGGAAGCGCTTGCCAAAAAGACCTTCAATCCGCAGCTTGGTATCCAGGGCGGAATATCGATTCTCGGAACGACCGGGATTGTTGAGCCGAAAAGCGTGCAGGCGCTTGTGGATACCATCGGTCTGGAAATACGTCAGCGAAGGGCATTGGGGGAAGATGCACTTTTACTGACACCGGGCAATTACGGCATGGAATTTTTAAAGGATCGACCGGAATTTGCCTCCATGACGCCGGTACAGTGTTCCAATTATATCGGGGAAGCCTTCGATTTTGCAGTCAGCAGCGGATTTTCAAAGGTCATATTGGTGGGGCACATCGGCAAGCTTGTCAAGCTGGCGGGTGGTATTATGAATACGCATTCCAGGGTTGCAGACTGCCGGTGTGAGCTGTTCGCCGCCCATGCCGCACTGGCGGGCGTAAGCCGGGATGCGATCGGCAGACTGATGGAGGCTGCGACGACGGACGCCTGTCTGGAAATTCTGGATGAGGAAGGTAAAAAAGAAGCGGTCATGCAGAGTCTGATGAAAAAGATCGGACAGCATGCAGCGCACCGGCTGGGCGGTACGGTGGAAGTTACAGTTCTGGTGTTCAGCAATCGGTTTGGAGTGTTAGGAGAAACTCAGTGTCAGGAAACATAAAGGGGATTTTTTACGGAGTGAGCACGGGTCCGGGAGATCCGGAGCTGATGACGGTCAAGGCGGTACGCATTTTGAAGGAAGCAGACGTCATCGCAGCGGCACGTGTGATGGGAAAACAGGAAACCGCGCTGGAAATTGCAAAGCAGGCGGTCTGCCGGGAGAAGTCGTCAAGGACGGTCTTTTGGAAAACGAGGCTTATGGATATTTCACAACTGTGATTGTAAAGGAGTAAAGAAGTGGTTCATTTTGTTGGGGCAGGCTGCGGCGCGCCGGATCTGATCACATTGCGGGGACGCAGACTTCTGGAAGAAGCGGATGTTATTGTTTATGCGGGCAGTTTGGTCAATCCGGCACTGCTCGGGTTTGCAAAAAAAGACTGCAGAATTTATAACAGCGCGCAGATGACGCTGGAAGAAGTGATTGCCGTCATGGAAGAGGCGGAAAGCAGACAGCAGATGACAGTGCGGCTGCATACGGGCGACCCGAGCCTGTACGGGGCGATTCGAGAGCAGATCGACTGCCTGAAAGAGCAGAAGATTGCTTACGATGTGACGCCTGGCGTTTCGAGCTTCTGTGGTGCGGCAGCAGCGCTGGATGCAGAATACACGCTGCCGGGCATTACGCAGAGCGTGATCATTACCCGGATGGCGGGGCGGACGCCGGTGCCGGAAGCAGAGTCGATTGCCTCCCTTGCGGCGCACGGCTGCGCGATGGTCATTTTCCTGAGCGCCGGGATGCTGGAGGGACTACAGCGCGAGCTGTTAAAGGGCGCTTACACGGAGCAGACACCGGCAGCAATTGTATACAAGGCAAGCTGGCCGGAAGAGCGCACGCTGCGCTGTCCGCTCGGAAATCTTGCCCGGTGCGGGAAAGAAGCCGGCATTTCCCAAACGGCGCTTGTAATGGTCGGAAATTTCCTCGGGGATGTTTATGACAGATCGTGTCTGTATGACCCGGCGTTTACGACAAAGTACCGGCAGGGCACGGATACGGAAGGAAACGCAAATGAGTAATCATATCATCTGTTTCAGCCCAAGCGGCGCAACGCTCGGGCAGAGGATTCTGGCGGTGGAGGATGTCTTTGCTGCAGACTGGGAACTTACACAGTGTTTCGGAGCAGATCACGAAAGTCTGTCGGACTGGACAAAGCGGGTTTTTCAGCCGGGCAACAATCTGCTTTTTATCGGTGCGGCAGGAATCGCCGTACGTGCGATCGCGCCTTATGTCCGGGAAAAACAAAGCGATCCGGCTGTGGTCGTGATGGATGAAAAGGCAAACTGGTGCATCCCGATTTTGTCCGGGCATCTCGGCGGAGCAAATCTTCTTGCCAATAAACTTGCGAAAATGACAGGCGCGCAGGCGGCGATTACGACGGCAACAGATGTGAGGGGCGTCTGGGCGGTGGACAGCTGGGCGAAACAGGAAAGGCTGACGGTTGTAAATCCTTCCGGAATTAAAGAAATTTCTGCAGGGCTTTTGCAGGGACAGACCAAAAAGCTGTTCAGCGAATTTCCCATTTCCGGGAAGCTGCCGGAGGGGCTTGTTTTTTCCGATGCAGCGTCCTGCGATATTTATATCGGAATCCACAGGCTGACAGACCGAAAGCAGGAGCCTCTTTATCTGATTCCTGCAGCGCTGATCGCAGGAATCGGATGCCGGAAAGGTGCACAGCGGGAACAGTTGGATGCGCTGTTTGAGGAAGTGCTGGAGCAGAACAATGTCTGGCAGCAGGCGGTTCAGAAAATATGCAGCATCGATTTAAAAAAAGAGGAACCGGGGCTGCTTTTATTTTGTGCAGAACATGGTATTTTGCTGGAAACCTATGATGCGGAAACGCTCCGAAACCTGGACGGGGAGTTTACCGCATCGGCATTTGTCAGTCAGGTGACGGGCGTGGACAATGTCTGCGAACGGAGTGCCATGGCGGGCAGCCAAAATGGAAAAATTCTGATTTCCAAAATGGCGAAAAACGGTGTGACGGCAGCCTTTGTACTGGACGAGGTCAAAATTTCCTTCTAAAGCGAATGGTATCCTGAAAATTCTATTTTGTGGGAAGAAATTTCAGGATAGTTGTATGCAGTGAAATATCGATTGACGGAGAGAAAAACGATGAAACGTCTTTTTGTAGTAGGGCTTGGGCCTGGCGGCAGGGATGGTATGACGCTGGAGGCAAAAAAAGCGCTGGAACAGTCAGAAGTAATCTGCGGCTATACCGCCTATGCGGATTTAATCCGGGAAGATTATCCGGAGAAGGAATATCTGGTCAGCGGTATGACAAAAGAAGTCGAACGCTGTCATATGGCGCTTTTGGCAGCGCAGGACGGAAAAACGACGGCAATGATCTGCAGCGGGGATGCAGGCGTGTACGGAATGGCAGGGCTTGTACTGTCGTTGGCAGAAAAGTATCCGGAGACGGAGGTTGTGATCGTTGCGGGCGTGACAGCGGCGCTTTCCGGGGCAGCTCGGCTGGGCGCACCGCTGATGAACGATTTTGCCGTGATTTCCCTGTCTGACCTTCTGACGCCAAAGGACGTGATCGAGAAGCGGCTCCGTGCGGCGGCAGCGGGAGATTTTTCCATTTGTCTGTACAATCCGTCGAGCAAAAAGCGGGCGGACTATTTAAGCTGGGCGTGCCGGATTGTATCCGAGTATTATGCACCGGATACGCCCTGTGGCTGGGTGCGGATGATCGGAAGACAGGATGAAGAGAAGAAAACCTGTACGCTGCAGGAGCTTACCAAAGAGCAGGTGGATATGTTTACGACGGTCTTTATCGGCAGCAGCAGGACAAGCTTCCAAAACGGTCTGTTGGTAACAAAGCGCGGCTATGAAAAGCGGGTGGCGGTCAATCGGGCAGGCGGAAAGGAAAAGCTCAGAATCCTGCTGTTTGGCGGAACAACGGAGGGCAGAGAGCTGGCACAACGTCTGTTGACTCTTCCAGTCATTTTCAAAGTCAGTGTAGCAACTCCATATGGAGAGGAACTGCTGCAGGATCTGCCGCAGGCAACGATTCTGGCAGGGCGGATGAATCGGACACAGATGGAGCAGGAGATGGAAAAGGGCTATGATCTTGTGATTGATGCGACCCATCCCTATGCGGCAGAGGTGAGCGAAAATATCCGTCAGGCAGCGCAGCAGGAGCAAATCCGTCTGCTTCGGGTTTGCCGGAGAGCTTCAAAGGTCGGCAGTGACTGTTACTGGGTGCAGGATGCAAAGGAAGCGGCAGGACTGTTGCAGACGCTTTCTGGAAATGTCCTGCTGACGACGGGCAGCAAGGAGCTTGCGGCATTTGAAGGCGTGGAAAAAGAGCGGCTCTATGTGCGGGTGCTTCCCTCCAAAGAAGCGCTTGATCTGTGCGAAAAGGCTCAGATTCCGCACAGCCACATTCTTGCGCTGCAGGGACCCTTCACAACTGCGTTAAATATTGCGCTGATGGAGCAGTACCATATCGGCATCCTCGTGACGAAGGATGGCGGCAAAAAAGGTGGCTTTCTGGAAAAACAGGAGGCTGCGCGTCTGCAGAAGGCTGCGCTTGTCGTGATTGGCAGACCGACGCAGGAAGAAGGGTATTCTGTAGAAGAAGCCTGGAACCTTGTACTGGAGAGCCTGTATGCAAAAGGAGACGCTGGCGGATACGCGCAGGTCGAGGACAACGCAGCATCCGGGCGGGCGAAGCTGTCCACAGCTGTAGAGCAGGAACTGTGCGTCTACGGCACGAAAGGAGGCGCTGTGGAATGAGAAAACTGACAGTCGTTGGAATGGGACCCGGCAGCCAGTCCTGCCTGACACTGGAAGCGTTGGAAGCGTTACGCAAAGCAGACCTGATTGTCGGGGCAGGGCGCCTGCTTGAAACACTTCCGGAGGGATGCTCGAAGAATCGGAAAATAGCGGTTTCCGCCCAGGCGGTCTGTGATGCAGTGTATGGCTCTGACAGCAGCTTTCCTTGTGTGGTTTGTACCGGGGACACCGGCTGTTACAGCCTTTGTACCGGGCTTGGAAAATACTGGGACGGAGAGCTCTCCATTCTGCCCGGGATCGGAAGTATGTCCTATTTGGCTGCGAAACTGCAGCTGCCGTGGCAGGACTGGAAAGTGGTGAGCGCTCACGGAAGAGCCTGTGATCCTGTTGCGGCAGTTACAGAAAATCCGGAAGTATTTTTTTTGACCGGACCGGACAATACGGCGCAGGAACTTTGCAGACAGCTGATGCAGGCGGGATTTGGCGGATGCCGGGCGTATGTCGGAGAAAAGCTTTCCTATCCGGAAGAACGGATTGTGTCCGGAACAGTTCGGGAAATAGCAGAAAAGATATTTGCGCCACTGGCGGTGCTGGTGGTGAAGCGGGAGAAAACGGCAGACGATATCGGAAATGATACGGTATCTGCGAAAAAGAATTCTGAGAATTCTGTTACGGGATCTTACTGGCGGGAGCGTGCAAAAACACATGGTCCCGGACTTTTGGATGACTGGTTTGTCCGGGGAGAGGTTCCAATGACAAAACAGGAGGTGCGTGCAGCTGCGCTTGCAAAGCTCGGGGCGGCAGGCGCAAAAGTCCTTTATGATGTCGGTGCAGGAACCGGTTCTGTTTCTGTCGAACTTTCGCTGATGGCAGGACAGGCAGACGTGTATGCGATTGAGTGTGAGGAAAAAGCAGTAGAATTGATTGGGAAGAACCGGGAGCGGTTTGGCTGCGGGAATTTGCATGTGGTTTTTGGAAAAGCGCCGCAGGCATTAGACTCCCTTCCTGCGCCGGACGCTGTGTTTATTGGCGGGACGAAGGGAAATCTGCCGGAAATTTTATCCATCCTTTTTGAAAAAAATCCGTCCGTCCGGATCGTTGTGACCGCGATTTTGCTGGAAACAGCACTGCAGGCATGTGAAAGTCTGGAAGCGTTTACCTTAAAGCCGGCAGAAATCATGCAGCTTCAGGTTTCGCGGTCGAAAAAGGCAGGAAAAGGTCATATGCTTTGCGCCAATAATCCGATCTTTTTAATCAGTGCCGGAGGATGTGCAGATGAATAGGATTTTATTTGCAGGTCTGTCCAGCGGAAGCGGGAAGACGGCTGTTACCTGTGCGTGCCTACGGGCACTGCAGAAAAAAGGAATCTCTGCGGCTTCGTTTAAGTGCGGACCGGACTATATCGATCCGATGTTCCATCAGCGTGTGCTCGGCATTCCGGGAGAAAATCTGGATCTGTTTTTTGCAGATGCAAAAACACTGCAGCGCCAGATTGCCTGCTATGAACAGCGGTGTAAAATTGCAGTGCTGGAGGGCGTGATGGGATATTATGACGGTCTTGGCGGCGTGTCGGACCGGGACTCTACATGGGATGTTGCGTGTGCAACAAATACTCCGGTAATTCTTGTTGTGCGTCCGAAAGGTGCGAGCCTGACGATTGCCGCACAAGTTCAGGGAATGCTTTCTTTCCGGAAAAGAAACCAGCTTGCAGGCATTTTGCTCAATGGCTGTTCGGAAAGGATGGCGTGGCTGCTTGCACCGATGCTGGAGGAACAGACCGGACTGCCGGTTGTTGGTTTTTTGCCCTATGTGGAGGATGCTTCTTTTGAAAGCAGACATCTAGGGCTTGTGACAGCGCAGGAGGTCGGAGCGCTGTCGGAAAAGGTGGACAGGCTGGCAGATGCTTTTTTACAACATGTTGATCTGGAGCAAGTGCTGCGGATCGCAGCGACAGCGGACAGCGTGGCAGAGACAATAAAAAGCGAAGCAGCGTTAAAAAGCCCGGATTGTCCGGATTCTCCACAGTTTCATGCCCCGGATAAAGAGTGCCTTCGAATCGGCATTGCACAGGACACAGCGTTTTGTTTTTATTATGAAGAAAACAAAAGAGCGCTGCGGCAACAGGGATTGGAGCTTGTGGAATTTTCGCCGATGGAAGATAAAAAGCTGCCGGAAGGCATCTGCGGACTGTATCTGGGCGGCGGATACCCGGAGCTGCACGCCGGGAAGCTTTCTGAAAACAGTAGGATGCGTCATGCAATTTTTGAGGCGGTCCGTCATGGAATGCCGACGATTGCGGAATGCGGCGGCTTCCTGTATCTGCAAAAGGAACTGGAAGACGCTGACGGACAGGTCTGGAAGATGACAGGCGTTTTGGATGGAAGCGGATTTCGGACGAACCGTCTGCAGCGCTTTGGATACGCGGTCATGACAGCAAAAGAAAATTCCATGCTGTTTGAAAAAGGGGAAAGCATTCCGGTGCATGAATTTCATTACTGGGACTGTACGCAGAACGGGACAGCGTTTGAAATGAAAAAGCCGGTCGGAAACAAAACCTGGGAGGGAAGCGTAGCAGGAAGCAGTCTGTATGCAGGCTTTCCGCATTTATATTTTCTGGCAGAGCCAAGGCTGGCAGAACGGTTTGCCAGGGCAGCGGCAAAATGGCAGGAAAAGCAAAGGGAGAAGGCATTGTGAATTTGGAAAGGTTATCAAATCAGCTGAATCAGATATCGGAGCCGGACAAAAAGGCAGCGTCGGAAGCGAAGCAACGATGGGACAGTGTGGCGAAGCCCCTGGGAAGCCTCGGGCTTTTGGAGGATGCGCTGATTCGGATTGCAGCGCTGACTGGGAGCGCGGACATTGATCTGTCGGTGCGCAGATTGTATCTGATGTGTGCGGATAACGGCGTAGTGGCACAGAACGTCACACAGACCGGAAGCGAAGTGACCGCGCGGATGGCAGACAGCTTTGCCGCCGGAAAAAGCAGCGCCTGCAGGATGGCAAAGGTGGCGAACTGTCAGGTAGAGGCGGTCGATCTCGGAATTTTAAATTATCCGGGAAATCCTGGAGTCCGAAACTGTCGGATCGCCAACGGGACGGCGGATATTACACAAAAGCCGGCGATGACAAAGGCAGAGCTGTACCGCTGTATCGAAACGGGAATCGGGCTTGTAAAGTGCGCAAAAGAGGATAGGGTAAAGCTTTTGGTGACCGGAGAAATGGGAATTGGCAATACGACGACGTCCAGCGCGGTTGCTTCGGTTCTGCTTGGCTGTGATCCGCTGCTTGTGACGGGACGCGGTGCAGGCTTGTCTGACAGCGGGCTTTCCCGTAAACTGGAGGCAATAAAAAAAGCGATAAAGCTTCACCACCCGGATCCGGAAGATCCGCTCAGTGTGCTCTCTATGCTTGGCGGGTTCGATATTGCAGGAATGGTCGGCCTCTACCTTGGCGGCGCGCTGTATCAGGTTCCGGTGCTGATTGATGGTGTGATCTCTGCAGTGGCGGCACTTTTGGCGGTAAAAATCTGCCCGGCTTCCAAAAAGGCAATGCTGGCAACTCATGTATCTGCGGAACCGGCCGGATGCATGATTCTGGATGCAATCGGTCTGGAACCGATGATCACGGCGAGCATGCGTCTCGGAGAAGGAACCGGTGCGCTGTGCGCGATTCCGATGCTGGATATGGCGTGCAGCGTCTATCAGGGTTCTACATTCGGAGAGCTTTCGATCGAGGCGTATGAAGAGCAGGGCAGCCAGCTGTAAGAAAGCAGAAAACGGAAAAGAGGAAGGATATGCTGACATTGATTGTGGGCGGAAGCGCGAGTGGAAAGAGCGCTTTTGCGGAAAATTACGCGATGGAAGCCGGAGAAAACCGTATTTACATCGCAACGATGCAGCCGATGGACAACGAATGTCTGGCACGGATTGAAAAACATCGTGGGATGCGCGCACAGAAAAATTTTCAAACTGTGGAATGTTATACCGGTTTAAAACAGGTGCGCGTTCCGAAAGACAGCGTCGTTTTGCTGGAATGTATGAGCAACCTGACTGCGAATGAAATCTACGCGCCGGAGGGCGTCGGAGAGGATCGGTGCAGCGAAGAAATTCTGGCAGGCGTAAAAGCTCTGGAAAACCAGTGCAGGCATCTGATCATTGTCAGCAACGAAGTGTTCGAGGGCGGGACAAATTATGATCCGTCTACGGTGCGGTATCTGGATATCCTCGGAAAAATCAACCGGGAAATTGCAAAAATGGCGGATGCGGCAGCGGAAATTACAGCAGGGTGTTGGATCTGGCATAAGCAGGGAGGAAAAATCCAATGATTTCGACAGTGATCGTGGCATTTTCGATGTTTTCGGCAATTCCGATGCCGCAGACAGAATGGACAAATAAAAGTATGCGCTATGCGTTGTGCGCGTTCCCGCTGATCGGCGCAGTGATCGGCGCGCTGGTGTGCCTGTGGCGTTTTGTGTGCCTGCGGATGGAGTTTTCGGAATGGATACTGGCGGCGGGAATCTGTGTACTTCCGGTGCTTGTGACCGGAGGCATTCATCTGGATGGCTTCTGCGATACGGCAGATGCGCTGGCAAGTCATCAGGATACAGAAAAAAAACTACAGATTTTAAAGGACCCGCATATGGGCGCGTTCGCGGCGATCTGGCTGGGCTGTTATTTTATCGCCCAGCTTGCTCTTGCAGTGACGGCAGCACAAATGCAGGCAGATCTGACGGCGCTGGCGTTTGGCTATTGTATCAGCAGAAGCCTTTCCGGGCTTGCAGTTGCGAGCTTTCCTCTTGCGAAAAACAGTGGTCTGGCATATACTTTTGCAGAGTACGCGGATAAAAAGAAGGTGCGAACGTTTCTTGCTGTCCTGGCAGCAGTCCTTTGTGTCCTTTGCTGTATTTGCTGCGGGAAAAAAGGCATTGGCGTAAGCATTGCCGCAATCGGGACTTTTTTGTATTATCGGTTCCGGCTGATTGGAAAATTCGGCGGCCTGTCGGGGGACCTGGCAGGATGGTTTGTCCAGATGTGCGAACTTTTCATGCTGGCAGCAGTAGTACTGACAGAGTATCTGTAGTGCGGCAAAAAAACATCGCAGATGCGATCTTGTAAATGACGCTGGCGAAGGGTAGTTTTTGCAGGAGAAGGGAAAAAAACAGGCATGATTTATATTTTTGGACCATATGCGGCCGGAAAACGGGAGTATGTCCGGGAAACTTTCGGCTATACGGAAGCAGATTTTTCGACAAAAGCAGAGGATAACTGCAGGGTGCTTTACGATGCACAGCAGCTGGCTTCCAAAGTCGGAAATCGGCCGGAAGAGCTGGAAAAGCTGGCGGAGCAGCTTTGCAGAAAAGAAGTTGTCATCGCAACGGAAACCGGGTGCGGTGTCGTGCCGATAGATGCTGCAGAGCGGGAGGCAAGAGAAGCAGCCGGACGGCTGTCGATTCTGCTTGCAAAACGGGCGCAGAAAGTCATTCGTGTCTGGTGCGGCCTGCCGGAAAGCCTTCGATAACAGCTGTCTGGACCGGCCGGCAACAGGGGAGGTGTGGTAGAAATGAGAGGAAAATATGGAGCAGAAGATAGAAATCTGGCTGATCCGTCATGGAAAAACGCCAGAAAATGAGCAGCACCGTTATATCGGGTGGCTGGATTCCTCCCTCGGAAGTGCTGGAAAAGCGGAGCTTATCCGCGCTTCGGAAACCGTTTCCAAAGTATGGGTGACGAACAGACGCAGGACACAGGAAACGGCGCAGATTCTGTTTCCAGGAGCAGAGCAGATCCTTGTACCGGGGCTGGAAGAAATGAATTTCGGCAGTTTTGAAGGAAAAAATTTTGAAGAGATGCAAAATGACAGCGCCTATCGGAGCTGGGTGGAGAGCGGCTGCCTGGATGTCTGTCCGGGCGGGGAGAGCAAAGCAGTTTTTTGCAGCCGCGTCTGCAGCGCTTTTTTGAAGCTGACCCAGGGATGGAAGCAGAAAGAACCGCAGGCAGTTTATCCGGTTGTGGCTCACGGCGGCACGCAGATGGCTTTGTTAGAACAATTCGGAGAACCGAAAAGAAGTTATTATGAAGGACAGACGCAGGCCGGGGACGGCTGGAAGCTTGTTTGGGAAAACGAAAGGCTCTGGATAAAGGGGCAGCTTTCGTTTCGCAGGCAGCAGGAAAAGAGAGGAAAAAGATGAGAATAGCAGCAGCCGTTTTATGCGGCTTTTTCATGGATTTATGCCTGGGGGATCCGGACTGGATGCCGCACCCGGTTATTTATATGGGAAAAGCAATCAGCGCGCTGGAAAAATTTCTGCGCAGGAAGTTTCCGGATACCCAAAAGGGACTTCTGATGGCGGGAGCAGCCCTGGCAGCGATTCTGCCGCTTGGAAGCTTTCTGATGGCGGCAGCCGCAATTTATCTGGCAGGTTTGGTGCATCCCGTGCTGGCATTTTTGCTGGAAACGCTGTGGTGTTGGCAGGCGCTTGCGGTGAAGGGACTGTATACAGAGAGCATGCGGGTGAAAAAAAAGCTGGAAGAGCAGGATCTGCCCGGCGCCAGGAGCGCGGTGGCAAGAATTGTCGGAAGGGATACGCAGAATCTGGACGCAGCGGGAGTTGCAAAGGCTGCGATTGAGACGGTGGCGGAAAATTTTTCGGACGGTGTGGCAGCACCGCTTTTTTATCTGGTGATCGGAGGTGCGCCGTTGGGACTTTGCTATAAAGCCATCAATACGATGGACAGCATGGTCGGCTATAAAAATGACCGGTATCTGTACTTTGGACGCGCGGCAGCAAAGCTGGACGACGTTGCAAACTATATTCCGGCGCGGATTTCAGCTTTTTTGATGATGTTTGCAGCGCTTCTGACCGGGCAGAACGCAAAGCATGCGTTTCAAATCTGGAAGCGCGACCGTTACAATCACGCAAGCCCGAATTCCGCCCAGACAGAAAGTGTGGCGGCAGGAGCGCTGGACATCCTGCTTGCAGGGGATGCATGGTATTTTGGGAAGCTGGTAAAAAAGCCGACGATTGGAGAGGATCTGCGGACGGTGGAAGCAGCAGATATTATGCGGATTAACCGGATGATGATCACAGCGAGCCTGATCGCGCTCGTGTTGTTTCTTGCGGTCAGATGTGTACTGTGTATATTGTTATAGAATATATAAGACGGCTTGCGGGGAAGGTGCAGAAGAATGCACAAAAGAAAGCTGTGTAATCTGTGCGCAGGCAGAGGGAGAAAAGAATGGAACTGATTCATGGCGGAGACTGGGCAGGACAAAAGGAGCGTCTGGGAAACCGCAGCATCCGGGATTTTTCTGCAAATGTCAGTCCGCTGGGCGTGCCGGATAGCGTCCGGGAGGCGATCTGCCGGGCGGCAGGGAAAATAGACCGTTATCCGGATCCGTTATGCAGAAAACTGATTCAAAAACTCTCGGAGGAGCTTTCCTGTCCGGAAGAATGGATTGTCTGTGGCAACGGGGCAGCGGATCTGATTTATCGGCTGTTTCAGGCGGAAAAACCGAAAAAGGTGCTGCTGACAGCTCCGGCATTTGCGGAGTATGAACAGGCGGCAGCACTTGTCGGGAGCAGGATTTATTTTTATGAACTAAAAGAAGAAGATCAGTTTCAGATTCAGGAGGATATTCTGGAACAGATTACGCCGGATACAGATCTTGTTTTTCTGTGTGAACCGAATAATCCGACCGGGCAGTGCACAAAACACAGCCTGCTGACAGCAATTCTGGAGCGCTGTCGGGAATGCAGTGCACTTCTTGTGCTGGATGAGTGTTTTCTGGAATTTTTACCGGATCGGAAGGAGCGGACGCTTTTGCCGTATCTTGGACAGTATCCGAACCTGGTGATTCTGAGGGCGTTTACGAAGCTCTATGCGATGGCAGGGGTCCGGCTTGGATATTGCGTGTGCAGTGATGCAAAGCGAAAAGAACAGCTGATGGAAAGCGGACAGCCGTGGGGAGTGTCGCTTCTGGCACAGGAAGCCGGAGTCGCCGCACTTTCGGAGCAGGCATATGCAGACCGGGTGAGGAAACTGGTGGAACAACAGCGACCGATTCTGGTAAAGGGTTTGCGGCAGGCAGGATTTACAGTCTGGGAGGGAAAAGCCAATTATCTGTTGTTTCGCAGTCACGATGCGACGCTTGGAAAAAGAATGGAAGAAGCAGGATTCCCGATGCGGGACTGCTCCAATTATCATAACCTGCAGCCCGGGGACTACCGGATTGCAGTGCGCACAGAGGAAGAAAACCGTGGGTTTCTGGAGGCACTTTTTTTGTGTCAGGGAAAAGGCAGCTTTGAACCCGATTGCGTCGGAACTGTCTGAAGACGTTTGCGGAAATGGAATGGGGAAAAACAATGAAGCAAAATATTATGATTCAGGGCACGATGTCGAGTGCCGGAAAGAGCCTGATCTGCGCGGCACTGTGCCGTATTTTTACGCAGGATGGTTTTAAGACTGCGCCGTTTAAAAGCCAGAATATGGCGCTCAACAGTTTTATCACGGAAGACGGGGCAGAGATGGGGCGCGCGCAGGTCATGCAGGCGGAAGCTGCGAAAATCAGACCGGATGCGAGGATGAACCCGATTCTGTTAAAACCTACCAGTGATGTGGGAAGTCAGGTTATTGTCAACGGGCATGTGCTCGGAAACATGCCTGCAGCGTCTTATTTTAAATATAAAAAGCAGCTTGTCCCGGAAATCATGAAAGCTTACCGATCCCTGGAAGAGGAATATGACATCATTGTGATTGAGGGCGCGGGCAGCCCGGCAGAGATCAATTTAAAGAAAAACGATATCGTCAACATGGGCATGGCGAAGATGGTGGACGCGCCGGTGCTGCTTGCCGGAGATATTGACCGGGGCGGCGTTTTTGCGCAGCTTTACGGGACAGTTGCCCTGCTGGAAGAGGAAGAAAGAAAACGGGTGAAAGGACTGATTATCAACAAGTTCCGGGGAGACGTTGAGATTTTAAAACCCGGACTTGCAACGCTGGAGGAGCTGACGAAAATTCCGGTAGCAGGTGTCATTCCGTGGATTTATGCAAAGCTGGATGATGAGGACAGTCTCGCGCCTCGTCTGTCCCGGGTACAGGCGGGGGCAGGCGTGGATATCGCGGTGGTTCGCCTGCCGCATATTTCGAATTTTACCGATTTTAACCCGTTGGAGCAGCAGCCCGGAATCAGTCTGCGTTATGCAGGGGATGTAAAAACGCTCGGGCAGCCGGATATGGTGATTGTACCCGGAAGCAAAAATACGATGAGCGACTTGAAATGGATGCGCCAGAATGGTATGGAAGCCGCCATTTTGAAGCTTGCGGCAGCAAACGTGCCGGTGCTGGGAATCTGCGGGGGCTATCAGATGCTGGGCGAAAGCATCGAAGACCCGGACGGGGAAGAAGAGGGCGGAAGCCTGCATGGAATGGGGCTTTTGCCGGTTCGAACCGTTTTTGAAAAAGAAAAGGTGCAGACGCGGGTGACAGGAGAAATTCTTCAAAACCCGGGCGCAGGAGACGGACTGTTCGCTGCGCTTTGCGGCAGTGTATTTTCCGGTTATGAAATTCATATGGGACATACAACAGGAAACGGAAAAAACTCGTTCTCCAGAATCCGGACGCTGACAAACGGAAGCACAGAAGCAGAGGAGGACTGGCAGGCAGACGGCGCAGTCTGCGGCAATGTTGCCGGTACTTATGTGCACGGACTTTTTGAAGACGGGTCGCTGACAAAAAATCTGTGTAGCGCGCTGCTTTCCAAAAAGGGAATCTGTGCAGAGGCGCTGACACAGGATTATGCGGCATTTAAGGAAAGCCAGTATGATCTTCTGGCAGCTGAAGTCAGAAAAGCACTGGATATGGAACAGATTTACCGGATGATGGAGAAGCAGGAGGGCGACAGATGAGCTATCAATACGTACTGCCGGGTGAAATTGAAAAACGTAGTTTTGAGATCCTTACGAAGGAGCTGGGTGACCGGAAGCTTTTACCGGAAAACGAGCCGGTTATCAAACGGGTGATTCATACGACGGCGGATTTTGACTATGTAGACAACCTTGTTTTTTCGGACGGCGCGGTAACAAAAGCTGTGGAAGCATTCAAAGCCGGGGCTGGAATTGTGACAGATACGCAGATGGCCCTTTCCGGCATCCATAAAAGCACCCTGGAGAGCTTTGGCGGGACCGCACGTTGTTTTATGAGCGATCCGGAAGTGGCAAGGCTTGCGAAAGAAAGACAGACGACCCGCGCGTGGGTGAGTATGGAGGAAGCGGCCAGGCTTCCGGGCAGATGGGTTTTTGCGATCGGGAATGCGCCGACCGCGCTGATTCGCCTGCATGAGCTGATCCTGGAGAAAAAAGTGGATCCTGTGCTGGTCATCGGGGTTCCGGTGGGCTTTGTCAATGTAGTGGAAAGCAAGGAAGAAATTCTGAAGGATCCGGTGCCGTATATTGTGGCGCGTGGACGAAAGGGTGGTTCGAACGTAGCGGCGGCAATCTGTAATGCCCTGTTATATACCGCCGCCGGAAGGACGCTATAGGCAGATACGGACTGTATTTGGCAGCTGTAGGCATCCCGGCAGACAAAGCTGCGTCAGTGAAAAAAGGAATCGGAACGGCACACGCCTGGGCGCTTTTGCCAACCGGAGCAAAACCGGTTGCTTTGGCATTTCATAAGCCCGAGCTTCCATAGAAGCAGGCGTTCGATGTCCTGTCTGGATATGCAGGAAGCGCCGGGACGGCAGGCGGTTGGCAGCGTGCAGGCCGGACGGCCGGAAGCAGGGCAGGCGGTCTGCGTACAACAGCCCGGAGAATCACCGCTGCAGCGGCTGGAAACGTTGTCTGTAGGGCAGCAGGAAGAACAGAAAGCCATCATGGAAGTCTCCTTACAAAAGACGGGGAAGACACCAATGTCATTAAGTTAAGAATTTTGACATAATTATAAAACACATCATATTTGCAA
>OLRK01000273.1_pt1 | contig 64259 bp, 50 predicted proteins | sample 1672911 | NCBI WGS metagenome assembly OLRK01 (sample SAMEA3136736, study PRJEB25190) | human gut metagenome | biome: human gut; feature: human-associated habitat; material: faeces | place: Austria | collected 2013
GGCTGGACAGGCTGGGCACATAGGTGCCGTTGCTGGCCTGCTCGAACACGCGGCGGACGATGTAGAGCTTGCGGTCAAAGTCGATGCCCTTGCTCACCTTGGCGGGTTTTTTGATGAAGCACTGCCAGATGGCGGGCATACAGTCGCGGGCTTTCTGGCCCACGGCGTCGGGGTTCACGGGAACCTCGCGCCAGGCGAGAAACTCCAGCCCCTCCTTGCGGGTGACGAGCTCGAACAGCTTCATGGCCTGAGCACGCAGGTGCTCGTTCTGCGGGAAGAAGAACATGCCAACGCCATATTCACGCTCGTTGCCGAGGCTGACGTTCATCTCTTCCGCGACTTTGGAGAAGAACTTGTGGCTGATCTGCAGCATGATGCCCACGCCGTCGCCGGTCTTGCCCTCAGCGTCCTTGCCGGCGCGGTGCTCCAGCCGCTCGACGATGGACAGTGCATCGCTGACGGTCTGGTGGCTCTTGCGGCCCTTGATGTCCACCACAGCGCCGATGCCGCAGGCGTCGTGCTCAAACTGGGGGTCATACAGGCCGAGGGGCGTGGAGTTTTCCGTATAATGTTCCATTGCCTTTCCCATCCTTGTCGTAAAATCAAAATCCTCACCACTGCGGCACATTCCGCAGCGTCTGACACGGAAAAACAAAAAAGACGCCCCAAAGGGGCAGACTCTGCCCCTTTGGAACGCCTTTGTTCCGGTACCTATAATTATACTGAACGCTGAAAATTTTTCAAGCGACAGTTGCACCAAACGTGAAAGCACAATCGCAGCGCATCTTGTGCGGTTTGATGATGAGATGAAACGGATTTATCCTTCGCCCAAAATCGCTTTCAGGTCCTGCTCCGGTGTCGTGACGGCCATCAGATCGTACTTTTCCTGCAAAACGCGCACCACGCCCGGCGAGAGGAAGGCGGGCAGGGTAGGGCCGAGCCGGATGTTCCGGATGCCCAGCGCCAGCAGTGCGATGAGAATGCAGACGGCCTTCTGCTCGAACCAGCAGAGCACCAGCGAGAGCGGCAGGTCGTTGACGCCGCACTGGAACGCATCGGCCAGCGCCAGCGCGATCTGAATGGCGCTGTATGCGTCGTTGCACTGGCCCACATCGAGGATGCGGGGCAGGCCCGCCACGGTGCCGAGATCCAGGTCGTTCAGGCGGAATTTGCCGCAGGCCAGCGTCAGGATCACGGTGTCGGGCGGGGTGAGCTTGGCGAACTCGGTGTAGTAGCGGCGGGAAGGCCGGGTGCCGTCACAGCCGCCCACCAGGAAGAAATGGCGGATCTGCCCGTTTTTCACGGCCGCAACGATCTCATTGGCGTGGGAGAGCACAGAGCTCCGTGCAAAGCCGGTCACGACGCTGCGCCCGCCGTTGATGCCGGGCATGGCGGTGTCTTCCGGGTAGCCCCCCAGTTCCAGTGCTTTGGCAATGACGGGGGAGAAATCCCGCTCTGGCCCGATGTGCGGGACGCCGGGATAGGACACCACCGAGGTGGTGAACACCCGGTCGGCGTAGCTCTCCCGTAGGGGCATGATGCAGTTGGTGGTGAAGAGGATCGGGGCCGGGATGTCCTCAAACTCCCGCTGCTGGTTCTGCCAGGCTGTGCCGAAGTTGCCCTTCAGATGCGGGTACTTCTGCTTCAGCTCCGGGTAGCCGTGGGCGGGGAGCATTTCCGAGTGGGTGTAGACGTGGATGCCTTTGCCCGCCGTCTGCTCCAGCAGGCACTTCATGTCGTAGAGGTCGTGGCCGGAAATGACGATGAACGGCCCTTTCTCGATGACGAGCGGCACCTCCACCGGCTCCGGCTGGCCGAAGGCCCCGGTGTTAGCGGCGTCCAGCAGCTCCATGCAGCGGTAGCTGGCCTTGCCGGTCTTCTGCACCAGTGCCCAGAGGGTGTCGATGGAGCATTCGCTGCCAACGGCCTGCAATGCTTCGCAGAAGAAGCGGTCCAGCTCCGGGTCGATGCGGCCCAGCACCCGCGCATGGTAATTGTACGCTGCCATGCCGCGCAGGCTGAACAGGACGAACGATTTCAGACTGCGGATGTCCTCGTCCGGCTCGTGCCAGAGGTTTGCCATGTCGTAGTCGAACCCGATGCCGGGGCAGGCCGCGTGGACGCTCTCGGTCAGCTGGTCCACGGTCTGCGGGTCGAAGTTCACGTTGGTGATGGTGGTGAACAGCCCTTCCATCAGCAGCAGTGCCTGTTCCGGGGCGGGGGCCCGCCCCTCGCCGATGAGCTGGCTGGCGTAGGAGATGAGTGCGCCGGTCAGGCGGTCCTGCGCCGCTGCCGTGTCCGCGCTTTTGCCGCAGACACCGGCCTTGCCGGTACAGGCAGTGCAGTGCGCCGCCTGCTCGCATTGAAAACAAAACATCTGTTCGTCCATTTCAGAACCCTCTCTTCGCTTGATGTGGTCAGTATGGACGGGTCGGCGGGGCTTTATACAGGCCGCATCTCCGGGAGCTTTTCCCGGCGAGTCAACGGGCATTCCATGCCCGCCCCGCAAGCGGGGCCCCACCTCGGATACTCGCCGAGAAAACTCCCCTCGTGCGGCCAGCGAATAGATACAAAAAGAGCCGCGCTCTTTCGAACGCAGCTCTTGAAAATGCTTTGGAACAATTAGTAGGTGATGCCCTGTGCCATCATGGCGGTAGCGACCTTCAGGAAACCGGCGCAGTTTGCACCGACCATCAGGTTACCCTCGGAACCAGCGGCAACGGAAGCGTCATAGGAAGCGTGGAAGATGCCCTCCATGATGCCCTTCAGCTTTGCATCGACCTCTTCGAAGGTCCAGCTCAGGCGCTCGGAGTTCTGGCTCATCTCCAGGCCGGAGGTGGCCACGCCGCCGGCGTTGGCAGCCTTTGCGGGTCCGTACAGAACGCCGTTTGCCAGATAGACCTCGATGGCCTCCGGGGTGCTGGGCATGTTGGCGCCTTCGCAGACGACGGTGCAGCCGTTCTTGACCAGAGCCTCAGCGGACTCCTTGTTGATCTCGTTCTGGGTCGCGCAGGGCAGGGCGATGTCGCAGGGGACGGTCCAGACCTTGCTGCAATCGGCCACGTAGGTCGCGCCCTCGTGGGTCTCAGCATACTCCTTGATGCGGCCGCGGCGGACTTCCTTCAGGTCCTTGACGTAAGCCAGGTCGATGCCGTTGGGGTCATAGACATAGCCATTGGAGTCGGACATGGTGACGACCTTGCCGCCCAGCTGGGTGGCCTTCTGGCAGGCATAGATGGCAACATTGCCGGAACCGGAGATGACCACGGTCTTGCCGGCAAAGCTGTCGTTGCGCATGCACTTCAGGGCCTCGGCGGTGAAGTAGCACAGGCCGTAGCCGGTCGCCTCAGTGCGGGCCAGAGAACCACCGAAGGTCAGGCCCTTGCCGGTGAGCATGCCGCCCTGGAAGCTGTTGGTCAGGCGCTTGTACTGGCCGAACAGGTAGCCGACCTCGCGGCCGCCGACGCCGATGTCACCGGCGGGGCAGTCCACGAACTGGCCGATGTGGCGGTACAGCTCGGTCATGAAGCTCTGGCAGAAGCGCATGACTTCCATGTCGCTCTTGCCCTTGGGGTTGAAGTCCGAACCGCCCTTGCCGCCGCCCATGGGCAGGGTGGTCAGGCTGTTCTTGAAGGTCTGCTCAAAGCCCAGGAACTTCAGGATGCCCTGGTTGACAGAGGGATGGAAGCGCAGACCGCCCTTGTAGGGGCCGATGGCGCTGTTGAACTGCACACGGTAGCCGCGGTTGACCTGGACCTTGCCTTCGTCATCGACCCAGGGCACACGGAAGCTGATGACACGCTCCGGCTCGACCAGACGCTCGATCAGAGCAGCCTTCTCATATTCGGGGTGCTTCTCCACGACGGGCTGGATGCTCTCCAGCACCTCGCGGACAGCCTGCAGAAATTCGGGCTCATTGGCATTGCGCTGAGCCAGACCATCGTAAACACGCTTCAGGTATTCATTCGTCAACATAATCGAATACTCCTTTTCCCAGTATACTTTCACCGGTTCTGCCAAACAACTTGCAGAACACTTTATCATTATAAAGCTTTCTGTGGCGATTTACAAGAGAAGCGGAGCAGAAAATCTTTCAAAAAAACAGAAGAAAAGATGAACCCGCTTCACAAAAACATCCGGCCGCTGCAAAAACGGCGCAGCAGCTTCTATTTTGCGGCAGACCGACACCCAAAAAGAATGCCTTTTGCGGGGGAAAAGGCCCGGCGCAAAAGGCAGAGAAACCAACGTGTTTACTTCTTCAGCAGCTTCTCGCAGGCATCGGCGGCACCTTCCAGATACTCGCCGCCGTAGGTCTCGATCATGCCGGCATCGGAGAGGGCGGCCAGCTGCGGGTCGATGGGGCACTTGGCCAGAACGGGCAGGTGGTGCTTTGCAGCGACCTCGTCCACATGGCTGTTGCCGAACACACTGATGTGCTTGCCGCAGTCGGGGCAGACGATGTAGCTCATGTTCTCGACGATGCCGAGCATGGGCACCTTCATCATCTCGGCCATGTTGACGGCCTTGGCCACGATCATGCTGACCAGCTCCTGCGGGCTTGCCACGACGACGATGCCGTCCACCGGCAGGCTCTGGAAGACGGTCAGGGGCACATCACCGGTTCCCGGAGGCATGTCCACGAACAGGAAATCGACGTCCTTCCAGACCACATCGGTCCAGAACTGCTTCACCGCACCGGCGATGACGGGGCCGCGCCAGACGACGGGGTCCTCTTCGTTCTCCACCAGCAGGTTGATGCTCATCACGTCGATGCCCATCCGGCTCTGGATGGGCCAGCAGCCCTTCTCGTCGGCCATGGCACGGCCATGGATGCCGAACAGCTTGGGGATGGACGGGCCGGTGATGTCGGCGTCCAGGATGCCGCAGTGGTAGCCGCGGCGGGCCATGGCGCAGGCCAGCAGGGCGCTGGTCATGCTCTTGCCGACGCCGCCTTTGCCGGATACGACGCCGATGACCTTTTTGACGCTGCTGTTGGGGTTGGGGGCATCATGCTGCGGGGCAGCCTCGCGGGAAGAACATGCTGCGCTGCAGGTAGAGCAGTCATGGGTGCATTCTTCGCTCATACTCTCATAAGGCCGGTCCGGGTGGGATGCGGCCTTTCCTCCTTCGTTGATGTTTTGAAAAAATCTCTTGACCGGCTCCTATCATACCATAAAACCAGAAGAGAAACAACCCACACGGCGGCTCATATTTTGCAAAGCGGTGCCCATATAATAAAAGGAAGAAGGGGAGGTGCGGCGATGCGTCCGAGCTACCTGAAAAACGCGGCCCTGCTCACGGGGGCGGATGTGGTGCTCCGGCTGGCCGGGATGGGGCTGCGCATCTGGCTGGCCAATGCGCTGGGCGGCGAGGGGATGGGCCTGTACCAGCTGGTGCTGGCGGTGTACTCGCTCTTCGTCACGCTGGCGACGTCCGGCGTCTCGGTGGCGGCCACCCGCCTGATGGCCGAGGAACTGAGCCGCAGCCGGGCCGAGGCCCGCGGGATGCTGCTCCGTCTGCTGGGGGCGGCGCTGCTGCTGGGCAGCGCTGCGTGGGCGGGGCAGTTCGGTCTGGCGGAGCTGGCCGCAGCGTGGTGGCTGGGCGATGTCCGCGCCGCCGGTGCGCTGCGGGCGGCGGCATTCGGCCTGCCCTGGATGGCGGTCTCGGCGGTGCTGCGCGGCTTTTTCATTGCCCGGCGGCAGGTCGGCCCCAACGTGGTGAGCCAGCTCGTGGAGCAGACGGTCCGCATCTCGGCCATCTGGTTCGCGCTGGAGCGAGGCCGTGCGCTGGACGTGGGCGGCAAGTGCACGGCCGTTCTGGCGGCAACGGCCCTCAGCGAGACGGTCTCGGCCTGCCTGATGCTTCTGTTTTACCGGCGGGAGGCGGTGTCCGCATTCGGTGCGGGCCCGGCCCGACGCCCCATGGACCCGGCAAAGCGCCTGTGGGAGATCCTCTGGCCCGTGGAGGGCGGGCGCTGCCTTGCCAGCGCGCTCCACACGGCGGAGAACATGCTGGTGCCCGCCTGCCTGACGGTCTATCTGCTGGATGCCGGGGGCCGCAGCGCCGCTATGGCCCAGTATGGAAACCTGAAGGGAATGGCCCTGCCCCTGCTGACCTTTCCGTTCGGGCTGCTGGGGAGCCTGTCCGTTCTGCTGATGCCGGAGATCACGCAGGCGCATATCCGGGGCGAGAAGGGGCGGCTTTCGGCGCTGCTGGACCGGATGCTCCGGCTCACGGGCTACTTCTCCGCGCTGGCGGGGGCGGTGTTCTGGGTGTGGGGAACGGCGGCTGCCCAGTTGTTCTACGGGCCGGACGGGGCCGAGGCGGGCTTTTATCTGACCGTGCTCGGCCCGGCGATGCCGCTGATGTATCTGGAAAGCATGGTGGACGGTGCCATGAAGGGGGTAGGGGAGCAGAAGGCCGTGTTCCGGTACAGCCTGTGGGATGCCGTGCTGCGCATCGCGGGGGTGATGGTGTTGCTGCCCCGGTTCGGGATGAAAGGCTTCCTGTTCGTCATCCTGCTGTCCAGCGTATATACCTGCCTGGCCAACACGGCCCGTCTGCTGCGGGTCAGCGGGATGCGTCCGGCGCTGATGCGCTGGCTGGGGGCACCGCTGCTGGCGGCGGGCGTGTCGGCCGGGGCGGGGGTGTTTCTCCGGGAAATGCTGTCCGGCTGGCAGGCCGGGGAGATGCCGGAGCAGCTGGCGGCGCTGTGCATCGGCTGCTGCGGCATGGGGCTGGCGGGGCTGGCTGCCGCCTGGCCGCTGGGTCTGGGGGCCGAGGTGCGGGCCGCGCTCCACCCGGACCGGGCCCGGCAGAAGGCGAAAAAAGCGTGAAATCGACCCGGACGATGAAATCTTCTGGACACCGGGGCACGAAACGAGTATAATACAATGGATACCATGGCGCAGCAGGCTTTCTTCCCGCTGGCCTGGAAAATGAACCGGCGCAGAACGAACGCCGAAGATAAAGAGGACTTTCTGTGAAGAATATCAAAAAAATCACGCCGCAGGTCGGGCTGCGCCGGACGTTTCTGGTGGTGCTGGACGCGGCGCTGATCCTGTTCAGCTTTTATTTTGCGCTGCTGCTCCGCGCAGACGGTGCGGTGGAAGCAGCCTGGTGGCCCCACAACCGAGCCCTGCTGTATGAGAACCTGCCCTGGATCACGGCGCTCTATCTGATCAGCTTTCTGGTGGGCGGGCTGTACTCCATCTTGTGGAAGTACGCGGGCGAGCGCGACCTCATCCGTCTGGCGGGCATGATCGCAGTGCCCACGGCAGTGGTCTACTTCGTGAACCATGGCCTCATCCACGGCGTGTTGTTCGACTCGGCCAACGCGATGGCGGCGGTGCTCATCTTCCTGCTGGTGGGCGGGAGCCGCCTTGCCTGGCGGCTGTTCCTGAACCACCCCATCGGCGAGCGGGTGCGCGGCGTTCCGTCCAAGGACCCGAACCGCCCGGTGCTGATCGTGGGCGCAGGCGAGGCCGGTGCGTGGGCGATCAACGTCTGCAAATCCAACGAGAGCTACGGCCACCCGGTCGCCGCTGTGGACGATGACCCGGCCAAGTTCGGCCAGACCATCCACGGTGTTCCGGTGCGGGGCACACTGGAGCAGATCCCGCAGGTCTGCGAGAGATACAACATCCACAGCATCATCATCGCCATCCCGACGCTGCAGGGCAGCCGACTGAACCATGTCATCGACCTCTGCGTCTCCACCCACTGTGCGGTCCAGATCCTGAGCGACCCGCAGCTGGTGGGCACCGGTGCGCCGCAGCAGAATGCGTTCCGCGAGCTGAACACCGCCGATTTCCTCTCCCGCGAGGAAGTCACGCTGGACATGGAGCAGATCTCCGGTTACCTGACCGGCAAGACCGTCCTCGTCACGGGCGGCGGCGGCTCCATCGGCAGCGAGCTCTGCCGTCAGGTGATGCGCTTTCAGCCCGGCAAACTGCTCATCTTTGATATCTACGAGAACTGCGCCTACGAGCTGCTGATGGAGTTGCAGCAGAAGTATGGCCGGGACATCCCGGTCACGGTGCTCATCGGCTCCATCCGCGACAAAAAGCGTCTGGACGAGGTATTCGAGACGTATCATCCCACGGTGGTCTTCCACGCGGCGGCGCACAAGCATGTGCCGCTGATGGAGGTCAGCCCGGCGGAGGCCGTCAAGAACAACGTGCTGGGCACGAAGAATCTGCTCACCAGTGCCAGCGAGCACGGCGTGGAGCGGTTCGTCCAGCTCTCCACGGACAAGGCCGTCAACCCCACCAGCGTCATGGGCTGCACCAAGCGCATCTGTGAGATGCTCATCCAGACCTTTGCAGGCAACACCGACATGAAGTGCGTGGCGGTCCGCTTCGGCAATGTGCTGGGCAGCCACGGCAGCGTCATCCCGCTGTTTGAGGCGCAGATCAAAAAGGGCGGCCCCGTCACCCTGACGGACCCCAACATCGAGCGCTATTTCATGACCATCCCGGAGGCAGCCCAGCTGGTGCTGCAGGCCGGTGCCCTGGCCGAAAGTGGCAGCATCTATGTTCTGGATATGGGCGAGCCGGTCAAGATCATCGACCTGGCCAAACAGCTCATCCGCTTCTACGGCTACGAGCCGGGCGTGAACATGGAGATCAAGGTCGTGGGCCTGCGCCCCGGTGAGAAGCTCTATGAGGAGCTGATGATGGACGAGGAGCAGGACAAGATGCGCCGCACCGAGCACAACAAGATCTTCGTTGCGCCGCCGAAGGACATCGACCTGGCCCGGTTCTACACGCAGCTGCAGGATCTGAGCGCGGCAGCGGCCCACAACGACGAGGGCGTCGTGAAGCAGCTGGCCGAGATGATCCCGACGTTCACGCCCACCCGCGGCAACCTCAAGACCTGATACCGCACCGACGTGTCGGTGACACTATAAAATGTGAGGGAAGTATATTATGGAAAAGAAACCGTTTCTGACCGAAGCGCAGGCCCAGGAGATCCTCCAGGACGTGCCCACCCCGTTCCATGTCTACGATGAAAAGGGCATCCGCGAGAATGCCCGCCGCATCAACAAGGCGTTCAGCTGGAACAAGGGCTTCCGCGAGTATTTCGCCGTCAAGGCGCTGCCCAACCCGGTCATCCTGCAGATTTTGAAGGAAGAGGGCTGCGGTGTGGACTGCTCCTCCCTGACCGAGCTGATGCTCAGCGAAGTCTGCGGCTTTACCGGCAGCGACATCATGTTCTCCTCCAACCAAACCCCGGTCGAGGATATGAAGAAAGCCTACGAGCTGGGGGCCTACATCAACCTCGATGACGCCACCATGGTGGACTTCCTCGACCGTGTGGCCGGTGTGCCGGAGAACATCTTCTGCCGCTACAATCCGGGCGGAACGTTCCAGCTGGGCGAGAGCGAAGAAGGCTTCCAGGTCATGGACAAGCCCGGTGATGCCAAGTACGGCATGACCGAGGAGCAGATGATCGAGAGCTACAAGAAGCTGATGCAGAAGGGCGCAAAGAACTTCGGCATCCACGCCTTCCTGGCCTCCAACACCATCTCCGACGCCTACTATCCGGAGCTGGCCGGCATCCTGTTCCAGCTGGCGGTCCGTGTCCAGAAGGCCACCGGTGCGCACATCGCCTACATCAACCTGTCCGGCGGCGTGGGCATCCCTTACCGCCCCGACCAGACCGAGAACGACATCATGGCCATCGGCGAGGGCGTCCGCAAGAAGTTTGAGGAGATCCTGGTGCCTGCCGGTATGGGCGATGTTGCCATCTTCACCGAGATGGGCCGCTTCACCACCGGCCCCTACGGCGCGCTGGTGGCCACGGCCATCCACGAAAAGCACATCTACAAGGAGTACATCGGTCTGGATGCCTGCGCGGCCAACCTGATGCGCCCGGCCATGTACGGCGCTTACCACCACATCACCGTGCTGGGCAAGGAACATGCGCCCTGTGACCACAAGTACGACGTGGTCGGCGGCCTGTGCGAGAACAACGACAAGTTCGCCATCGACCGGATGCTGCCCAAGATCGACATCGGCGACCTGGTCTATATCCACGACACCGGTGCCCACGGTTCGGCCATGGGTTACAACTACAACGGCAAGCTGTGGTGCGCCGAAGTGCTGCTCTGTGAGGACGGCTCCCATCGTCTCATCCGCCGTGCCGAGACCCCGCGCGACTACTTCGCAACGCTGGACTTCCTGCCCTTCATGAAGCCGCTGTTCGAGGGCTACGACGACTAAACTGGAACGAGGTACGCTATGTTTTTCGGATTTCAACTGACCTGCGGTCTGATGATGGTCTTTTACGGCTACACGGTCATGAAGAACCCTCGCGTCTGGGGCGAACAGGGCCGCCGGGCCGTCAAGGCGGAACATTTCGACGAATACTGTCGGCAGAACGGCCTGTTCTTCCTGAAGGCGGGCTGCATCATGTCGGTCATCGCCGCGCTGGATGCCCTGTTCACGCTGGATGCAGTGCTGTACGTGCTGCTGTATCTGTTCGGTCTGGCGTTCTCGTTCTATCCGCTGGTCAAATGGTGCCGCGAGAACGAGGGCTTCTCCTGGCCCTGGCCCCGCGTCGAAAGCGAGAAAAAGCGCATCCGGAAACTCCGCGCCGAGCAGGAGCAGCAGAAGTCGAAGACGGAAGAAAAGTGAACACCGGGGATAAAACGTGAAATCCTCGTGAAACCGCTGTACGCGAAGCGCAAAAACTTCGCAGTGCGGCGGTTTCGTGTGTTCGGACAAAAGTTTCGTCTCTTGACAGATTTTTCCGCAGTCTCTATAATGGGTACAAATGGACCCCTCTCGAACAATCATTTGGAGGTAAAGAAAAATGATGACTTATCCCAACAGCTACGCACTCCTCAGCGAAGAGGAATTGGAATATACGACCGGCGGCGCACTCGACGCAGAAACGGTCGGCAACTGGATCTCGACGGCAATGAACGTGACCATGGGCGTACTTGCCATCGTGAACGTTGTGAATGCCATCAAGAAAGGCCAGATCAGCAGTGTGCTGGCGTCGGTTCTTGGCACCGGTGCAGGTCTGCTGGCCTATGTGAACATTGCGAACATCGGCGCTGTTGCAGCGCAGGTGCAGAAGCAGCATCCGGAGCAGTACCCCGAAGAAGAGGGCACCATCAACGGCAACCTCATGATCGACTCGGCCAAGATCTACTTCAGCTCGCTGGGCGGTGCACTGCTCGGCGTCGCCAACGTGGGCGCAGCAGCAGGCGCTCTGTATTTCTCCTTTGTCTGAGTGCATAAAAGTCAGGGAGCCGCGCAGAAACAAATGCGCGGCCCCTTTTTTGCATGAACAAAACAAATAAAAAGAGCCCAAGTCCAAATGACCTGAGCTCTTTTTATCTGCATGGAGCGGGCAATGGGAATCGAACCCACCTCCTCAGCTTGGAAGGCTGATATACTAGCCGATGTACGATGCCCGCGAATGCAAGAGATAGTATAGCATGGTTTGGCCGAAATGTCCAGCATAAATTTTAGTTTTGCGTTGTTTGGCGGGACAAATTGCTTTTTCTGTTTACTTTGCAGGCATTTTATTGTAAAATAGACAGAAGAAACAAGGCCGTCCTTCCCGGCGGCTCAAATATCATAGGTGGTGTATTGATTATGGCATTGAAATATCAGCGTATCCTTCTGAAGATCAGCGGCGAAGCACTGGGCGGCGAAAAGGGCACCGGCTTTGATGAGCCGACCATGGACGCCATCTGCGGCGGCGTGAAAAAGGCACACGATCTGGGCGTACAGATCGGCATCGTCGTGGGCGGCGGCAACTTCTGGCGCGGCCGTTCCAGCGGCAAGATGGAGCGCACCCTGGCCGATAAGATCGGGATGCTGGCCACGGTGATGAACGCGCTGGCCGTCTCCGACAAGCTGGAGCAGCTGGGCGTCCCGACCGAGGTGTTCACCTCCATCACCATGCCGCAGGTGGCACCGGCCTTTACCCGCAAGGACGCGCTGCGCGCTATGGAAGAGGGCAAGATCGCCGTCTTTGGCGGCGGCACGGGCAACCCGTTCTTCTCCACCGATACGGCCACCGCACTGCGCGCCGTGGAGGTGTCCGCCGATGTGATGTTCAAGGCGACCATGGTGGACGGCGTCTACGATAAGGACCCCCACAAGTACCCCGACGCAAAGAAGTACGACACCCTGACCTTTACCAAGGTGCTGGAAGATCAGCTGGCCGTCATGGATGGCACCGCCGCCACCCTCTGCCGGGACAACAAGCTCCCCATCCTGGTGTTCGATCTGGCAGACCCGGACAACATTGCAAAGGCCGTGCAGGGCGAGAACGTCGGCACCCTGGTCTACGAGGGTTGAGCATAGCCCGCACCCCGCAGCAATAGAATGAGACAGGCGGCCCCGCTGCCTGTGCAGAATAAGTACAAACAGGAGACAACGACAATGAGCAGCAACACTAAGGCATTCGAAGAAAAGATGAAGAGCACCGTCGAGCACCTGAACCGTGAGCTGGCTTCGGTTCGCGCAGGCCGTGCAAACCCCGCCGTTCTGGACAAGGTGAGCGTGGATTACTACGGCGCTCCCACCCCCATCCAGCAGGTGGCATCCGTGGCCGTCAGCGAGGCCCGCACCCTGACCATCACCCCGTGGGACCGCACCCTGCTGCGCGCCATCAGCAAGGCCATTCTGGCCAGCGATGTGGGCATCACCCCCATTGATGACGGCCAGACCATCCGCCTGAACTTCCCGGCCCCCACCGAGGAGCGCCGCAAGCAGCTGGCCAAGGAAGTCTCCAAGCTGGGCGAGGACGCCAAGGTCGCGACCCGCAACATCCGCCGCGAGGCCATGGATAAGGCCAAGGCCATGAAGAAGGCTGGCGAGTTGACCGAGGATACCCAGAAGACCATGGAAGAGGATGTCCAGAAGCTGACCGACAAGTATATCAAGATCATCGACGCAGCCGTTGAGGAAAAGCAGAAGGAGATCATGTCCGTCTGATCGCCGCGGCGAACGAGACCTTTCCAAGTGCCGTGTGCTGGTCGTAGTGCGCGGCACTTTTTGCCGACCGGCAGAGGCAAAAGATCTTTGCCGCAGAGAGGAGAAGTACAATGGAGCATCCCAAAGAATTCGCCGAGGGCCTTTCCATCGGCATCATCATGGACGGCAATGGCCGCTGGGCCAAGCAGCGCGGCCTGCCCCGCACCGCAGGCCACAAAAAGGGCGCAGCTGTCTTCCAGGATATCGCCAACTACTGCGAGGAACTGGGCGTCTCATCGGTGTATTTTTACGCCTTCTCGACCGAGAACTGGAAGCGTCCCCTCGAAGAGGTCAGCGCCATCATGAAGCTGTTCGGCGAGTACCTGCTCAAGGGCTTCAACTACAAGGACCGCAACATCCGCATCAAGTTCCTCGGCGACCGCGCTGCGCTGGACCCCAAGCTCCAGAAGCTGATGAATGAGCTGGAAGGCGACTCTGCCTCCAAGACCGGCATGACCCTGAACATTGCCGTCAATTACGGCGGTCGCCCGGAGATCGTCCGCGCCGCCCAGCAGCTGGCGGCCAGAGTGGCAGCAGGGGAGCTCAAGCCCGAAGAGATCACCGAAGAGATGATGTCCGATGCCATGTACACCACCGGCCAGAAGGACCCGGATTTCATCCTGCGTCCGAGCGGAGAAAAGCGCCTGTCCAACTTCATGCTGTGGCAGGCGGCCTATTCGGAGCTGGTGGAGATGGACGTTCTGTGGCCGGACTTCACCCGCGATGACCTCGACGCCGCCATCACGGAGTTCAACAAGCGCTCCCGCCGGTTCGGCGGCATCTGAACCGTCCCCCGGCAAACACAACCAAGGAGAAACACTCTATGAAAACACGAATCATAACCGCAGTGGTGGGCATCCTCGTTCTGATCGGTGTGCTCTTTACCTTTGACACGATGATCTTCAACCTTGTGATCGCTGCCATCACCCTCATCGCCATCCACGAGATCTATATGGCCCTCGGCTTCGAGAAGAAGGACTGGCTGCTGTACGCCGTCACCGTGCCGTATACGCTGCTGATCATGCTGTCCAGCTATTCCGTCTGGCGGGCGCTGGTCATGCCGGCTTCGTTCCTGCTCGTGCTGTTCTACGCCATCTATCTCGTGGTGCGCAACGGCACCATCAGCTTTGCGAAGACCAGCGGCCTTGTGATGTTTTCGGGCATCGTGATGTTCTGCTTCTATTCGTTCATCCGGCTGAAGGAGCTGCTGCCTGTGGCGGAATACGGCTATGATGCGATCTTTTTCATCCTGCTGATCCTCTGCTTTGCCTGGGGCGGCGACACCTGCGCCTACTTTGCAGGCCGCGCCTTCGGCAAGCACAAGCTCTGCCCCGTGGTCAGCCCCAAGAAGACGGTCGAAGGTGCCATCGGCGGTGTGCTGGGCACGATGGTCTGCGGCGTGGTCGTCACGGTGATCTACTCCATCGCAGCCGACCGGCTGGAGGCCTTCACCCGCTCGAACATCGGCGTCTCGATGTATGTCGTCATCGCGCTGCTGGCCTGTGTGGCGGCGGTGCTGGGCATCTACGGCGACCTGTTCGCCAGCGTGGTCAAGCGCCAGTGCGGCATCAAGGACTACGGCACTATCTTCCCCGGCCACGGCGGCATCCTGGACCGCTTTGACAGCGTCATGTTCATCGCACCCTTCGTCACGATGGTCATCATCGCTGTGTTCTATCGCTGATTTGCTCAATTTAGGAGGAAACACGATGTCTAAAAAAATCACTCTGCTGGGCTCTACCGGCTCCATCGGCACCCAGAGTCTGGACGTTATCCGCGCACAGGGCTATGAGGTGTTCGGCCTGTCAGCCCACAGCCACGTGGAGAAGATCCTGGAACAGATCGAAGAGTTCCACCCCCGGTACGTCTGCATGACGGACCCCGGCGCAGCGGCCCGGTTGGACGCTGCACTGGCGGGCCGCGCCCAGGCGCCCCGGCTGCTGACCGGCCCGGAGGGCCTCAAGGAGCTGGCCGCGATGGACGGCCCCGATGTGGTGCTGAACAGCGTGGTCGGCATTGCCGGTCTGGGTGCCAGCCTGACCGCCATCGAGAGCGGCCATGACCTGGCACTGGCCAACAAGGAAAGCCTTGTCACCGGCGGCCATCTGGTCACGCAGGCAGTGGCAAAACACGGCGTCAAGCTGCTGCCTGTGGACAGTGAGCACTCCGCCATCTTCCAGTGTTTGCAGGATAAGGAGAGCGCCAAGAGCCTGACCAAGATCCTGCTGACGGCTTCCGGCGGGCCCTTCTTCGGGATGAAGACCGAGGAGCTGCGCGGCAAGACCAAGGCCGACGCCCTGAAGCACCCCAACTGGAACATGGGGGCCAAAATCACCATCGACTCCGCCACCCTGATGAACAAGGGTCTCGAGCTGATCGAGGCCGTCTGGCTGTTCGGTCTGCCCCCGGAGAAGATCCAGATCGTGGTCCAGCGCCAGAGCGTCGTCCACTCCGCCGTCCAGTACAGCGACAACTCCATCATCGCGCAGCTGGGTGTGCCCGATATGCGCATCCCCATCCAGTACGCGCTGACCTACCCGGCCCGTGTGCCGGGTGTGGTGCCGGAGCTGGATTTCACCACCCTCAAGCTGCTGACCTTCGATGTGGCCGACGAGGAGACCTTCCGCTGCCTTGCTGCCTGCAAAAAGGCCATCAAGAAGGGCGGCCTCGGCCCCTGCGCCGCCAACGGTGCCAACGAAGAAGCCGTCAAGCTCTTCCTTGAAGACAAGATCGGATTTTTGGACATCGGCCGTCTGGTGGAGGCTGTGGTGGACAGTGACCGCTTCGGCGGCGACTACACGCTGGCCGACGTGTATGAGTGCGACAGAATGGCCCGCGCCTTCGTGCGCAGCCACCTGTAAGCGCGCACGGCTTATGAATTCATTTTTGGAGAAGCTATGTCTTTTATCATTACTCTTTTGGCTGCGGTGCTCGTGTTCAGCGCAGTGATCGCCATCCACGAGTTCGGCCATTTTGCAGTCGCCAAGCTCTGCGGGGTGCAGGTCAACGAATTTTCCATCGGCATGGGGCCTGTTCTGCTCAAAAAGACGCAGAATGGCACCCAGTACAGCCTGCGGGCGCTGCCGGTGGGCGGATTCGTGGCGCTGGAAGGGGAGGAGAGTCCGGAGAGCCAACAGGCGGAGAAAGGGGAGCGTCCCGATGCGGAACCCCAGACGCCCCCTTCGTGTTCTGACGCGGACGGTTCCCCGGATGGAGGAGCCGGGAATGAGGAAGCACCGGCGCAGCCTGTCGGCAAGCCGCTGAACGAGGCGGCGGTCTGGCAGCGGGCCCTCATCATGGCGGCGGGTGCATTCATGAACTTCCTGCTGGGATTCGTGGTCATGGTCATCCTCATTGCGGCACAGAGCGAACCCATCACCAGCCGGGTCATCTACGCCATCGACGATGGTGCCCTCTGCGGCCAGACGGGTCTGGAAGCAGGGGATAAGGTGCTGGCCGTCAATGGCCGCCGGTGCTTTGTGGCGAACGACATGCTCTATGAGCTGATGCGCACCGAGGACTACTCCGCCCGCTTCACCGTCCTGCGCGGCGGCGAAAAGGTGGAGCTGCCCTGCGTCCGGTTCGACACCTGGCAGGATGACAGCGGTGAGACCCACATGAGCCTCGGATTTACGGTCTACGGCATCCGGAAAACACCGGCCAACGTGGTAAAAGAAGCATGGAACAGTGTGCTCTATTATGGGCGCATCATCTTCACCTCCCTGATGGACCTGCTGCGGGGCCGGGAGAGTATCAACGACCTCTCCGGCCCGGTGGGCATCGTGACGGCCATCGGGCAGGCGGCCAGCTATGGCTGGCAGGACCTGCTGCAGATGCTGGCGCTCATCACCGTGAACCTGGGCATCTTCAATCTGCTGCCCTTCCCGGCATTGGACGGCGGCAAGGTGGTGTTCCTGCTCATCGAGGGCGTTACGGGCCATGCAGTGCCGGAAAAGATCCAGAGCGGGCTGACGCTGGCGGCGTTCGCGCTGTTCTTTGGCCTGATGCTCTTCGCAACATACAATGATATCCTCCGGCTCATCACCGGGGCGGTCTAAAGAAAGGAAAATGACAATGCGGCAGCTGAAACGAGAAGTAAAGATCGGCAATGTGACCATCGGCGGCAACAACCCCATCGCGGTGCAGACCATGTTGAACGTCCCGGTGGAGGACATCGAGGGCAATGTGGCGCAGGCGAAGCGCTGCGAGGCGGCGGGCTGTCAGATCCTGCGCGTGACCTGCCCCAGCGCAGCAGACGCCAAGTGCATCGAGGCCGTCAAGAATGCGGTGAATATCCCCATCGTGGCGGATATCCACTTTGATTACAAGGCCGCACTGGCCTGCGCAGACGTGGGCGTGGATAAGATCCGCATCAACCCCGGCAACATCGGCGACGACGACCGCGTCAAGGCCGTGGTGCAGGCCTGCCAGCAGAAGAATATCCCCATCCGCATCGGCGTCAACGGCGGCAGTCTGGAAAAGCACATCCTGGCCCGGTATGGCGCACCCGTGCCCGAAGCCATGGTGGAAAGTGCGCTGTATCACGTCCGCCTGCTGGAAAAGTTTGATTTCAACAATATCGTCATCTCCATCAAGAACTCCAACGTCCCCCGCATGATGGAGGCCTACCGCCAGCTGAGTGCCGTCACCGATTACCCGCTTCATGTGGGCGTCACCGAGGCGGGCACCTACCAGATGGGTCTGCTGAAGTCCGGCATGGGCATCGGCGGGATGCTGCTGGAAGGCATCGGCGACACCATCCGCGTCTCGCTGGCTGCGGAGCCGGAAAAGGAAGTGGAAGCGGGCTACAACATCCTGCGCGCGGTCGGCTTCCCGGTGGCCGGCCCGGAGGTCATCACCTGCCCGACCTGCGGCCGCACCCAGTACCCCTGCACCGAGATCGCCAACGAGGTCGAAAAGCGGCTGCAAGGTTACAAGAAATCCATCAAAGTGGCCGTCATGGGCTGCGTGGTCAACGGCCCCGGCGAGGCCCGCGAAGCCGATATCGGCATTGCCGGCGGCAAGGGCGAGGCGGTCCTGTTCATCCACGGCCAGCCCATCAAGAAGCTGACCGGGGATAATATCCTCGACCAGTTCATGGATGAGATCTATAAGATCTGACGGAGAACTCTATGGCGTTAGAAAATAAACTTGGGCTGACGAACGAAGCCGAACTGGCGCGCGCCGAGGAAAAGATCAGCAAGACCAAAGCATTGGAGCTGTATGATACCGGGCTGCTGGATACCTTTGCAGTCGGTACATTTGCAGGTCTGGCGGCGATCCACCGCCATCTGTTTGAGGATGTCTATACGTTTGCCGGGCAGATGCGGACCGTGAACATCGCAAAGGGAAATTTTCGCTTTGCGCCAGTCATGTATCTGGCGGCAGCGCTGGAAAGCATCGACCGGATGCCGCAGACGACTTACGATGAGATCATCGAAAAGTATGTGGAGATGAATGTGGCTCATCCGTTCCGGGAGGGCAATGGCCGCAGCACCCGCATCTGGCTGGACTGCATCCTGAAAAAAGAGCTGCATCAGGTCATCGACTGGAGCCAGGTGGACAAAAGCGATTATCTGCTGGCCATGGAGCGCAGCCCGGTCAAGGATGTGGAAATCAAAGCGCTGCTTCGTGCAGCACTGACCGAAAAAGTCCGGGACCGCGAAGTTTATATGAAAGGCATCGACGCCAGTTATCACTACGAAGGTTATCATGTCTTCAAGACAGAAGACCTTGGCTGACTACAAAACCATACGCTGCTGCGCTCTTTTGAGAAAGAGCGCAGCAGTTTGTGCTGTCAACGCATCGACCAAAGGAGTACCATTGTGACACCACTCGTATCCCAGCTGTGGCCGCAGTTCATGGCGGACCCGGATTTCGCGTCCTGCTTCGGGCGCGTTGTCGTAGAGCATGCCCAGATGCTGCGGCAGGAGCGGCAGGTCATCTTCACCCTGCGCAGCTCCGCTCCGCTGGACAAGGGGCTGTGTGCGCGGCTGACGGCCTCGCTGCAGCCCGATTATGAGGGCTTCGAACTGCGCATCCACAACCTCTTCGGCTATCCCTCACTGAACGAAACGGCCCTGCGGGAGCTGATGGAGGAGATGAAGCGGGATGGTGTGCCCATCAACGGCTTTCTGGACCGGTGCACCATCCGCATCACCGGGCAGAACATCGCCATCGGTGTCTGCCACGGCACCAAATTCTTGCAGGAGATGGAGTTTGAGCGCCTGCTGGCCGAGCGGGTGGCGGCGCACACCGGCGTCAAGCCCAAAGTCACCCTGACCAGTGCGGTGGGCGAAGCCGAACTGCGCCAGATGGAGGAAAAACTGGAGCGCAAGATCGCGCCGCCGGCGGTAAAGTTCGAGAAAAAGAACACCGCTCCGTCCATCAAGGTGGACGGCCTCGACCTCACCGACAAACCCGTCACCATCTTCCACGGAAAGATGTTTGCCCCCAAGAACCTTACGCCCCTCAAGGAGCTGGGCGGCGAGGGCGGCAAGTGCGTCATCTGGGGCGACGTCTTCTTCACGGAGGTCAAGGGCAATTACCGCAAGATCTACACCGTTTCCATCACCGACTACACCGGTTCCATCAACCTGAAGATCCGCGCGCAGGAAGGGGAGGACTGCTCGAAGTGGGAGTCCATCGCCAAGGGCACCACCATCATCGTCCGCGGCGACTGCTCGTATGACAAATATGAACATGACTACATCGTATATCCCTACGACGTGCTGTTCGTTGAACGGAAAAAGCGGGAGGACCACGCCCCGGTCAAGCGGGTGGAGCTGCATCTGCATACCAAGCTGTCCAGCATGGATGCGTTCTGCGACCCCGGCGGCATCGTCCGGCTGGCCCATCGGATGGGGCACCCCGCGATCGCCATCACCGACCACGGTGTCTGTCAGGGCTACCCGGAAGCCATGCTGGCGGCGGATGACATCCACAAAAGCGACCCGAACTTCAAGCTCATCTACGGCTGCGAGGCCTATTTCGTGGACGACATGATCCCCTGCGTCTACGGTGTGCAGGATGCGCCCCTGACGGGGGAGTTCTGCGTGTTCGACACAGAGACCACCGGGCTGGACCCCAACGTGGAGTACCTGACTGAGATCGGCGGCGTCATCGTGAAAAACGGCGAAGTCGTGGAGGAATTTGACACCTTCGTCAAACCCGGCAAGCCCATCACACCCAAGATCACCGAGTTGACCGGCATCACCAACGAGATGGTCGCCGATGCCCCCAGTGAGGCCGAGGCATTGCAGGCGTTCCTGGATTTTGCAGGCGGGCGCATTCTGGTGGCCCACAACGCCCACTCGTTCGACATCCGCTTCCTCCGCATCGCGGCCAAACGGAGCGGCATCTCGTTTGAACCGACCTATATCGACACCCTGACCATGGCGCAGGCCATGTACCCCGGCCTGCACAACTACAAGCAGGGCACCATCAACAAGCATCTGGAACTGCCCGCCTACGAGGCCCACCGCGCTTGCGAGGATGCCGGGGCGCTGGGCCGCATTTTCTGCGTGATGCTGAAGGATCTGGAAGAAAAGCAGGTCACGGCCGTCAGCGGCATCAACACCGGCCTGGGCGGCAACCGTGAGGTGCTGAAGAAGAAATACTACCACCTCATCATTCTGGTCAAGAACCAGATGGGCCTGAAAAATCTGTACAAGATCGTCAGCGAGGCCCATGTCAACTACTTCTTCAAAAAGCCCCGTGTGCCCCGCAGCCTGTTGAACAAGTACCGCGATGGCCTCATCCTGACCTCCGCCTGTGAAGCAGGCGAGCTTTACCGCGCCATCGTGGAAGGACGCTCCTACGAGGAATTGAAGAAGATCGCGGCCTATTACGATGTGCTGGAGATCCAGCCGCTGGGCAACAACGCCTATATGGTCCGCGAGGGCAAGGTGGACAGCGAAGAGGTTATCAAGGAGTTCAACCGCACTGTCATCCAGCTGGGCGAAGACCTGCACAAGCCGGTCATCGCCACCGGCGACGTCCATTTCACCGAGCCGGAAGACGCCATCTACCGCTCTGTCCTTCAAGCGGGCAACGGTTTCAAGGATGCCGACAACCAGCCGCCGCTGTTCTACCGCACCACCGAGGACATGCTGAAACAGTTCAGCTATCTGCCCAAAGAAAAGGCGTATGAGATCGTCGTGACCAATCCGCGCAAGATCGCGGCTTCCATCGACGGCAATGTCCGTGCCATCCCACGCGGCACCTACCCGCCCAGCATCGAAGGTGCAGAGCAGCAACTGCGCGATGCAACGTGGGAACACGCCAAGCGGGATTACGGCGACCCGCTGCCGGAGATCGTCGAGAAGCGGCTGCAAAAGGAGTTGGACTCCATCTGCGGCCATGGCTACGCGGTTCTGTACGTCATCGCGGTCAAGCTGGTGGCCTACTCCAACGCGGGCGGCTATCAGGTGGGCAGCCGTGGTTCGGTCGGCTCGTCGGCTGTGGCCCACTTCTCCGGCATCTCGGAGGTCAACAGCCTGCCGCCCCACTACCGCTGCCCCAAGTGCAAACACAGCGAGTTCATCACCGACGGCAGCGTGGACGACGGCTTCGACCTGCCGGATAAAAACTGCCCCCACTGCGGCACCCGGATGCTCGTGGACGGCCACGACATCCCATTCGAGACCTTCCTGGGCTTTTACGGCGATAAGGAACCGGATATCGACCTGAACTTCTCCGGTGAGTACCAGTCCAACGTCCACCGCTACACCGAGGAGCTGTTCGGCAAAGCCAACGTCTTCAAGGCCGGCACCGTGTCCGGTATCCAGGACAAAACGGCGTATGGCTACGTCAAAAAATATCTGGAAGAGCGGGGGAGAACGGTCAACCACGCCGAGGAGAACCGCCTGACGCTGGGCTGTACCGGCGTCAAGCGCACCACCGGCCAGCACCCCGGCGGCATGGTCGTCGTGCCCGACACCTACGAGATCTACGATTTCTGCCCCATCCAGCACCCGGCCGATGACGTGGCGGGCGGCCTGCTGACCACCCACTTCGAGTTCAAATACCTCCATGATACTCTGCTCAAGCTGGACGAACTGGGCCACGATATGCCCACTTTTTACAAGTATTTTGAGGAGTACACCGGCATCCCAATCGACTCCATCCCCATGAACGACCCCAAGGTGTACAGCCTGCTGACCAGCCCGGAAGCACTGGGCGTGACGCCGGAGCAGATCGACAGCCAGACCGGCACCTTCGGCATCCCGGAAATGGGCACGAACTTCGTGCGCGGAATGCTGGTGGAGGCCCGGCCCAAAAACTTCTCCGAGCTGATCCAGATCTCCGGCCTGTCCCATGGCACGGATGTCTGGACCAATAACGCCGATGAACTGATCCGCAGCGGCACCTGCACCATCGCCGAGGTCATCGGCTGCCGTGACAGCATCATGCTTTATCTGCTCCGCAAGGGGCTGGAACCGAAGATGGCTTTCGATATCATGGAGGCCGTCCGTAAGGGCAAGGTGGCCAAGGGCGGCTTCAAGCCCGGCTGGGAAGAAGCCATGCGGGAGCACGAAGTCCCGGACTGGTACATCGAGTCCTGCCGGAAGATCAAGTATATGTTCCCGAAAGCCCATGCGGTGGCCTATCTGATGTCGGCCATCCGGCTGATGTGGTTCAAGATCTATCGGCCCCAGGCGTTTTATGCGGTCTACTTCACGGTGCGCGGTGACGACATCGACTACGAAGCCGCTGTGGGCGGTGCCGCAGTGGCCCGCGCCCACATGAACGAGGTCAAGCGCCGCCTGAAGGAAGAGAAAAACGCCAAGGACGAAGACGTCCTCGTTTCGCTGCAGCTCGTCAACGAGATGCTGGTGCGCGGCTATGAGTTCCTGCCCATCGAACTGGGCAAGAGCCGCGGTTCCAGCTATATCGTGGAGGACGGCAAAGTCCGTCTGCCGTTCTCGTCACTGAAGGGTCTGGGCGGTGCCGCCGCCGATGCACTGGAAAAAGCGACCATCCAGGGGCAGGAGTATCTGTCCATCGAGGAATTGCAGCAGGCGTCCGGCGTCAGCAACGCCATTCTGGACCGCCTGCGCCAGGTGGGTGCCCTCGGCGACCTGCCGGAGAGCAGCCAGGTGAGCTTTTTCTAAACAAAAAACATCTGTAGTCTACTTCGTTGAAGAAAAGCACTTGAAGTGCACCACGTCAAGTAGACAGAAAAATATTAAGAGCGACGTCAGTATGCGGTTGACGTCGCTCTTTGTGCGCCTTTCGGCGTGGCTGGTATTGTGGCCCCTATGGGGCCGTTCTGCATACCCCGCGTTTCCACGCGGGGTTATGATTTGTACCGATTATTCCGGTTTGACCTGCAGCTCCTGCTCGCAGTAGATGCAGCGATACTTGCCGTTGGAGCTCAGCTCAAAGATCTGGTCGCACTCTTCCTCAATGGAGGAGATGCAGCGCGGGTTCTTGCACCGCACGATGTTGACCAGACGCTTGGGGGGCTGGGGCTTCTCCTTCTTGACCGCCTTGCCATCCTGGATGATGGTCACGCTGATGTTGGGGTCCAGGTAAGCCAGGACGTCCAGGTTCAGCCAGGAAGCGTCGCCCTCCACTTTGATGATGTCTTTGCGGCCGCATTCGGCCTTGTGGGAGCGGGCGTTCTGGATCAGCGCCACATTGGCGGTGCGGTTGCCCTTGATGCCCAGCAGATCCATCAGGCCCATAGCGGTGCCTGCCTTGATGTGGTCGATCACGATGCCATTCTGAATCTCATCAATGTTCAGCATTTCAATGTTCCTCCTTGGTTTTGGGGTCGGCCAGACCCAGCAGCGTCATGATGAGCGCCATGCGGACGTAGACGCCATTCTGCACCTGCTCAAAGTAAGCGGCGCGGGGGTCGTCGTCCACGTCCAGTGCGATCTCATTCACGCGGGGCAGGGGATGCAGCACGGCCATGTGTTCCTTGGCCAGCGCCATCTTGTCGCTGGTCAGGATGTAGCTGTTTTTCAGGCGGACGTAGTCTTCCTCGTTGAAGAAGCGCTCCTTCTGCACACGGGTCATATAGAGGATGTCAAGCTCCGGCATGGAGTCCTCCAGGCTGCGGGTCTCGCGGTAGGCGATGCCGTTGGCTTCCAGCACATCCTTGATGATGTAGTCGGGCACACGCAGCTCTTCCGGGCTGATGAGCACGAAGCGGATGTTTTTGCAGCGGGCCATGGTCTTGATGAGGGAGTGGACGGTGCGGCCGAACTTCAGATCGCCGCACAGGCCAATGGTCAGATCGTCCAGACGGCCCATCCGGGTGCGGATGGTCATCAGGTCGGTCATGGTCTGGGTGGGGTGCTGGTGGCCGCCGTCGCCCGCGTTGATGACCGGGATGCGGGAGTAGCGGCTGGCGCGCAGGGGCGCACCTTCTTTCGGGTGGCGCATGGCCACGATGTCGGCGTAGCAGGAGACCACGCGGATGGTGTCGGCAACGCTTTCGCCCTTGGAGGCGCTGGAAACGTTCTCACTCGGAAAACCCAGCACATGGCCGCCCAGGTTCAGCATGGCCGCCTCAAAGGAAAGGCGGGTGCGGGTGGACGGCTCGTAGAACAGAGTGGCGAGCTTTTTGTGGGCCGCGACGTCCTGGTAAGCAGCCGGGTCGCTGCGGATGCGGTCAGCCAGGTCCAGCAGGGAAGTGATCTCTTCCGGGCTGAGATCCAAGGGGTCGATCAGATGGCGCATGGATTTTTACCTCCGTCAAAGTAATTTTCGCAGAATGGAAAAATCGAAGAAGTTGGTGTAATAACTCAGCGAGCGCATGACCGGATGACACAGCCGGTTGAAACAGATCTCGTCGAGCAGCAGCATGGCCTCGCCCGGTGCCAGCCGCATGGCAGCGCGGATGGACTCGTCGCCGCAGCTGGCCTTCAGGTGCGCCACGTTGGACGAGATCTGCTGGCTGCACTCCTGCTCCAGGATATCGAACACGCCGCCGCTCAGGTCGATGCGGGTGTAGTCCCGGTTGCCAAACAGGGCGCGGGGCAGATAATCGATGGAGTAGATGACCGGGGTGGTGTCGGCGAGGATGCGCTTTTTGATGCAGATCACCTCATCCTCCGGTTCAATGGCCAGATCGCGGGCCAGCTCGACCCCGGCGCGGATGGGATAGATCTGGATGCCATCGGCGTGGGGGTAGCTGCCAAAGCTGCGGATCAGCGGGTAGTATTCCAGCTTCTGGTCCAACCGGCTGCGCAGGTTGAGCACCGTGCGGTTGACCACGGTGCCGATGCCGCGCACCCGCTCGATGTAACCGGCGCGTTCCATCTCGCTCAGAGCATCGCGGATGACCGTGCGGCTGACGCTGAGCTGTGCAGCCAGATCGACCTCTGCGGGCAGACGGTCTGCGTCGGCGTAGCGCCCGGTGCGCAGTTCCTCCAGCAGGGCCGACACAATACGGTCGCTGATGACGGCCCCGCCCAGGCGGATAGACGAAGAGCTGGAATCTTTCATAGGTTGTATCCTCCGGTTCACGGGCGGGAAGCTCCCGCCTGGACTTTCCGAAAAACTGCCCGGCAACCCCAAAGTTTTACTGGACAAATTTTCTTGTATTCATTATAACATAAGATGAGATGATTTCAAACGGCAATTCTACTGGAATCCGGAAGAAAGTATGATTTTATTTTGGAGGGTCTTGGAAATGGAACTTCTGCTGAACAAAGTGTGCGGTCAGCCCGCCGCACTTCCCGTTGCGGTGTGCCGGTGCGGCCCGGCGGACGCCGCCGCGTTTTACGCGCTGCAAAATGAGGTGCGGGCCGCCATGCCGCACCCGGAGCAGTTCGTGCCCGACACGCGGGAAAACATCACAACCTATCTTGCACACGACCTGTGTCTGGGCGTGTTCGATGGAGAGCGGCTGGGAGCCTATTTCATCCTGCGGTACTGTGGGCAGAGCGAACACAACTATGCGGCTTTTTTGGGCATCCCGCAGGCCGAGTGGGACCACTGGGCCAATGCCGACAGCGCCGTCGTCCACCCGGACTGGCGGGGCAACGGCTTGCAGCGGAAGCTGCTGGAAGCCGCCCTGCCGCTTCTGCGGCCCGGCATCGTGGGCATCGGGGCCACCGTCAGCCCGGAAAATCAGTACAGCTTAAACAACGCGCTCGCCTGCGGCTTCACCATTGCGGCCCGCCGGGAGATGTACGGCGGCTATGACCGGTATCTACTCGAAAAAAGAATATGAAAAAGCAGGGCTGTTGCGTACTCCTCCAGTCACGGCATTCGCCGTGCCAGCCCCCTCTGGGAGGGGGCCGAAAAGCCTCCCTCTTAGAGGGAGGTGGCATCGCGTGAGCGATGTCGGAAGGAGTAAAGCAACAGCCCTGTTTTAATTTATTACGCTTAAGCCGCGATCTTTGCCGACTGCCCTGCGTTGTTCATTTTGTGCCGCACCACCAGCAGGCAGGCGAGGTGGACGGAAGCGGTCAGGAGCCAGCTGATGGGGTAGCTGATGTACAGCGTGGTCGTGGAGCGGAACAGCTGGAAGATGGTGGCGATCCACACCAGACGGAGCAGGCAGCTGCCCACCAGACTGACGATCATGGGCAGGACGGAGTAGCCCCGGCCGCGCAGGCAGCTGGCCAGCGTGTCCATAATGCCGCAGAGGAAGTAGCTGGTGCAGATGACCTTCATCCGGGCCAGACCGGCGGCGACGACCGTTTCATCGGTGGAATAGAAGTGGAGCAGCCCCTCACCGGCAAGGTAGGCACCACCGCCCAGCACGATGCCGACCACCACGGCGCAGAGCAGGCAGTTCCGCATGACGCGGTCGAGGTTGTCATACCGGCGGGCACCCACGTTCTGGCTGGTGAAGGTGACAGCAGCCTGAGCAAAGGCGTTCATGCCGGTGTAGATAAAGCCCTCGATGTTGGCAGCGGCCGAGTTGCCCGCCACGATCGTGGAGCCGAAGGAATTGACCGCCGACTGGATGACGACATTGGAAAGGCTGAACACGGTGCTTTGCAGACCGGCGGGCAGGCCGATCTTCAGGATCTGAATCAGCGCCCCCTTGTGGAAGCCCAGATGCCGCAGGTCGAGGTGGAGGGGGCCTTCTTCTTTCATGAGCAGGACGGTGACCATGAGGGCGGAAACCGTCTGGCTGATGATGGTGGCCAGCGCCACACCCGCTACGCTCATCTGGAACAGAATGACGAAGACGAGGTTCAGCACCACATTGATGACGCCGGACACGGCCAGACAGTACAGCGGGCGGCGGGTGTCGCCCACAGCGCGCAGCAGCGAGGCGTTGAAGTTGTACAGCATGGTCATTGGCATTCCGATGAAGTAGATCTTCAGATACAGCGTCGAAAGGTCAATGACGTCTTCCGGGCAGGACATCAGCTCCAACAGGCCGCGTGCCGCGAAAAAGCCGACAAAGGCCAGCAGCACACCGCTGACGAGGCTCAGCGTGACAGAAGTCTGAACGGTGTTCTGCACCCCGCGCTCGTCTTTGGCACCAAAGCAGCGGGCCGCGACGACGTTCGCGCCCAGCGAAAGCCCTACGAACAGGTTGACCAGCAGGTTGATGAGCGCACCATTCGAGCCGACAGCGGCCAGCGCGGTGCTGCCCGCGAACCGTCCGACGACCACCACGTCTGCAGCATTAAACAGGAGCTGCAAAATGCTGGATGCTGCCAGCGGCAGGGAAAACAGGATAATCTTTTTCAGCAGCGGGCCGCTGGTCAAATCGCCCGTCCGAGTCAATTGTGCCATGAATCGCTTCCTCCTTGCATCAGGCTGGGATTAAAAATTCGTTGTTTGTCATCAGAAAGCGCCGCCTTCCGGAGAGGGCGGCACAATTTCTTATTATAGTCCCTGAAAACGTAAATTACAAGGAAAATTTGGATAAAATCGAGCCGAAAGGCTGCGTTTCCGGTGCGGACGGCTCAGCTCCGGATGAGACGCCAGTGCTCCGGCGCGTCGTAGTCGGTGGTGAAGCCGTCGTCGGTGTACATCCGGTAGGCGGCAGAGCCTCCGTCCGGGAGATAACTCCACAGGGTCAGCTGCGTGTCGTCCAGCTGGGCGGTGTTGTCGGCCGGTGCTGCCACCGGCACGATGCAGCCGGGCCGGAGGAAGAGCAGCACCTCATCCAGCGCACAGCGCAGGTAGTGGTGCCCGGCGGGGAGGACTTCTTCGTCGTAGTCGTCTACGCTGCGCAGGCGGAGCATCTTCATGGGCTCCGGCAGATAGACCATCCGGCCATGGGTGTTTTGGGTGTAGATGGGCGCGGCCATCAGCCCTTCGCCGAGCAGGAGCTGGTCCTGCACCTCGCGGGCGTCGGGGTCGGCGGGGTAATCAAAGGCCAGCGGGCGGAAGTAGGAACCATTTTCAAGCGCGGCCTTCATGAATTCGCTGTACAGGTAGGGCAGCAGGGCGTAGCGCAGGTGCAGCATCCGGCGGATGGCGGGCAGCATCTCCGGGAAGCGGTAGTATTCCTGCATCCGGGTCCCGATGGCGGCGTGGTTGCGCATCAGCGGCGTCAGGAGGCCGAATTCCAGCCAGCGCAGGGCAAGGTCCGGCGTGGTGTCAGAGCTGAAGCCGCACAGGTCGGCACCGGCATACAAAAAGCCGCACATCTGCACACTGGGCATCATCTGGATATTGGCCAGCAGCTGCCCCCAGGAGGCGTTGTTGTCGCCCAGCCAGATGCCGCCGTACCGGTGCGAACCAATCACGCTGGAACGGCTGTACAGCAGCATCCGCTTTTCCGGGTGCTGTTTTGCGAAGGCTTCGCCCGCTGCGCGGGTCATGCTGCCGCCGTAGAGGTTGTGCACCCTGTCGTGACGGATTTTCTGGCCGTTCACTTCGTGGTAGAAGCTGGCATAGTCTTCGGGGCTGTTCATCAGGCCCATCGCGCCGCCCACGACCTGGCTGAAAAATTCCTCCTGCTCGATGTTGTCCTTTTCGCGCAGAGCGGCCATAGAGTCCAGAAAGGCCCGGAGCCGATCCGGCGAGTAGAAGAGGGACGGTTCGTTCATGTCGTTCCAGAAGCCCTCGATGCCGAGGTCGGTCAGAACCTTGTACCGCCCGCCGAACCATTCCCGCACCTCTGGCCGCAGGAAATCGGCAAAGTAGGCCTTGCCGGGCCAGACCGCCGCCGCGAAGGGGGTGCCGTCGGCCTTTTTGCAGAAGTAGCCTTTTTCCAGCCCCTCTTTGCAGGTCGCGTCGGCATCGTCGATGCGGACTCCTGCGTCGATGATGGGCACCAGCCGGATGCCCTCCGCCTTCAGCTCATCGGAGAGCTTTTTCAGGTCGGGGAAACGCTCCCGGTCGACGGTGAAATCGGCGTAGTCCTGCATGTAGTCGATGTCCATGCAGATCATATCCAGCGGCAGGCCGTTTGCCTTGTATTGGCGGGCGACCTCCCGCACATCTTCTTCGGTCTTGTAGCCCCAGCGGCTCTGCGCCAGACCGAACGCCCACTTCGGCGGGATGTAGCTGCGCCCGATGAGGGCGCGGAACTCTTTGCAGAGCGCGTTCTCGTCCCCGCCGGAGAGGACGTACAGCTCGTAGTCCGGCTCCTCGGTGTGGAAGCACAGTGTGTCGTGCCGGGTGTAGCCGATGTCATAATGGACTTTTCCGGGGAAATCCACAAAGAGACCGAAGCAGTCCTCCCCGTTTCGGATGAGCAGAAAATTGTGCGCACCATAGTACGAGAGCTTGTCCTCGGTGTGGTGCGATTCATCGGTGTTGTTGGCGATGTAATGCCAGCCGCGCTTGTTCAGCCCGCGGGGCATCTCGCCCAGGCCATAGACGACGCAGTCTTCCCGCATCCGATACGTCCAGCCTTCGGCGGCCGGGGTCAGAAAGGGGACGCTGCCTCCGCAGAGGGGGAGCACCTGCTCGACGCTCCCGGTGGGGATGGGATGCCCGAAAGAAAATCTCTGGATCATGATGGGACCCTCCTTTATGATAAAAAACGCACGACGTCATTCCAGTGGTATGATACGGCAGAACGCCGCCCGAAACAAGGGGGAAAACCGGCTGAAAAATGCAACAAAACCGGCGTTTGCCCGGCGGCGGGCTGCCCATACTCCGGATGCGGGTGTTCCGGAAAACCTTGCACGATGAATTGAAAAATGTCGGAGAGCTTGGTATACTAGAACCGTTCCATCCACACCAATGAATAAGGGAGAGAAAGTTCTATGTATCGTAACGGCATCAAGCGGCTGCTGGCGGTCATCCTGTCGCTTTGCGGCATGATCGTGTTATCGCCGCTGCTGCTCATCCTCTGCATCGCCATCAAGGTGGATTCGCCGGGCCCCATCCTGTTCAAGCAGAAGCGGGTGGGCATCCACAAACAGCATTTCAACATCCTCAAATTCCGCACCATGCGCATGGATACCCCGCATGATATGCCCACCCACATGCTCAAGGACCCGGACCAGTATATCACGCGGGTGGGGCATTTTCTGCGCAAAACGAGCCTCGATGAGCTGCCCCAGCTGTGGAATATCTTCGTGGGCGACATGGCGGTCATCGGCCCGCGTCCGGCGCTGTGGAACCAGTATGACCTGCTGGCCGAGCGCGACAAATACGGGGCCAACGATGTCCGCCCCGGCCTGACCGGCTGGGCGCAGATCCACGGCCGCGATGAGCTGGAGATCGACGAGAAGGCCAAGCTCGACGGCTACTATGTGGAGCATCTGAGCTTCGGCATGGACGTGAAGTGCTTCTTTGGCACCATCGTCGCCGTGCTGGACCACGACGGCATCGTCGAGGGCGGCACCGGCACCCTGCACGAAAAGAAAAAAGGGTAAGGGACGGCGCAAAGCGTGAACGAAGAGGCCGCAGCGGGGAGAAGTTGCGGACGAAGATGGGGGTTTTGGGTTGATTTCTCCCACAAAAAGGCTATAATAAAAAAGTACACAAGAATACGAAGGAGGATTTCCATGAACCGCACCTACATCAACGAGGTACAAAAGGAAATTGGCAATACGGTCAAAGTCCAGGGCTTTATCGAAAACCTGCGCAACAGCAAAGCCATGGCCTTTATCGTGCTGAAAGATATTACCGGCAAGCTCCAGATCACCGTCGAGAAGGCCGACCACCCCGAACTGGTGGACACCATCGACCAGCTGACCCCGGATTCCGTCATCACCGTCACCGGCAAGGTGGTGGAGAACGATTACGTCAAGATGGGCGGCATCGAGATGATCCCCACCGCCATCGAGATCGAGAGCATTTCGGACGCACTGCCCATCGTCCGCAAGGAGATCGCTGCGACCAAGAAGAAGAAGGCTGTCGAGCGCTCCAGCATCGACCAGCGCATTGATTACCGCTGGGTCGATCTGCGCACCGATGAGAACCAGCTGATGTTCAAGGCCCAGAGCTGCATGGTCAACGCCATGCGCAAGTTCCTGCTGGACCAGAACTTTATCGAGATCCACACCCCCAAGCTGATCGCTGCAGCCAGCGAGAGCGGCTCCGAGGTGTTCAAGGTCGATTACTTTGACCGCAACGCCTACCTGGCACAGAGCCCCCAGTTCTACAAGCAGATGGCCATGGCGGCCGGCTTCGAGCGCATCTTTGAGACCGGCCCCGTCTTCCGTGCTGAGAAGAGCTACACCAACAAGCACGCCACCGAGTTCTCCGGCTTCGATCTGGAGTTCAGCTACATCACCTCCTTCCGCGATGTCATGAAGATGGAGGAAGAACTGCTGAAGGCTGGCCTTGCCGCCGTCAAGGAAGCGTACGGCGAGCAGATCAAGGAAGCCTTCGGTCAGGAGGTCATCGTCCCGGAGACGCCGTTCCCCGTGGTCAAGCTGGCCGACCTGTACAAGGGTCTGGAAGAGGAGTTCGGCTACACCGTCGATGATTCCGAGAAGGGCGACCTGACCACCGAGGCCGAGCGCCTGAGCTACGAGTGGGTCAAGAAGCACTATGGCCACGAGTTCCTGTTCATCACCGATTACTCCGCCGAGAAGCGCGCATTCTACCACATGCGCGACGAGAACGGTGTGCCCCAGGGCTACGACCTGATCTGGCGCGGTGTCGAGATCACCACCGGCGCACAGCGCGAGCACCGCTATGAGGTGCTGAAGAAGCAGGCCGAGGAAAAGGGTCTGGCCGAGGACGTCAAGTTCTATCTGGAGTTCTTCCAGTATGGCTGCCCGCCGCACGGCGGCTTTGGTCTGGGCATCGACCGCCTGACCATGCTGCTCTGCGGTCTGCCCATCAAGGAAGCCGAGTTCCTGTTCCGCGGCCCCAACCGTCTGACTCCGTGATTTCGGGGACGTTATCATGAACGCCGCAGAACATTATACCACCCGCTACCTCGAACCGAAGGATCTGGACCAGTACAACGCGCTGCTGCGGTATACTTTTCAGGTCACGGAAGAGGAACTGACCGCCACCGGCTGGAAGGACGATGAGATCAAGCAGTCCAAGTTCCCGGTGCTGGAGCGCGCCGATGTGCTGGGCTGCTTCGATGGCGAAGACCTCATCTCGCAGTTCGCGGTCTACCCGCTGAAGATGAACATCTACGATACGGTGTACCATGTCGGCTTTGTCACCAGCGTCTGCACCTACCCGGAGTACACCGGGCAGGGCATCATGAAAAAGCTGATGATCCAGGGCCTGACCCAGATGCACGAGGAGGGAAAATCCTTCGCGCTGCTCTACCCGTATTCCATCCCGCTGTATCATCATCTGGGGTGGGAGATCGTCTCCAACAAGATCTCGTTCAACATCAAGGACCGGCAGATCCCCACCAAGGTCAAAGCGCCCGGCTACGTCCGCCGCGTCTCCTGGGACAACACCGAGTTCCATGAGCTGCACTCCCATTTTGCGTCCATCACCCATGGGTGCCTGTTCCGCAACAGCCTCGCGTGGGAGGAATACTGGCGCTGGGATGAAGACGACACCAATGTGGCCGTCTATTACAACGTCAAGGATAAGCCCTGCGGCTACATGGTCTACCTCATCAAGAACGACATCATGCACATCAAGGAAATGGTCTATCTGAACCGCGAGGCGCAGAAAGGCCTGTGGGAGTACATCCACGCCCACGATTCCATGATCGACGAGGTGCACGGCAGCACCTATTTCAGCGAACCCATCGCCTTTGAGATGGACGATGGCGACATCAAAGAGAGCATCCGCCCCTATGCCATGGGCCGCATCATCGACGTGGAAGATTTCCTCGCCGATTATCCCTGCGACCCGGACGGCGGCACCCTGACCATCGCGCTGGAGATTGAGGACAAGCTCCTCCCATGGAACGACCGCACCTTCACGGTGAAGTTCGAAAACGGCGAATGCACCCAGACGCAGGAACCGCCGGAGCATCATCTCAAGATGGGCATCGGCACCCTTTCCACCCTGCTGCTGGGCTATAAGACGGCAGAACGTCTGTATGAGCTGGAGCGCATCGAGGGCAGGGAAGAGGCCGTTGAGCGTCTGGACGATGTGCTCTTCCACAAGATCCCGTACATCTCGGATTACATCTGAACAAACCATAAAAACCCTCTCCGTCATTGCTTCGCAATGCCGCCCCGCCCAAAGGGCGGGGTCTGGTGCTGTATGTTACGGCATCAAAAAAGCTCCCCCTTTCGGGGGAGCGGGCATGCGTCAGCGTGGCGGAGAGGGTTTTTAGTTGCTCAAAAGAGCGTCGGCACCACTTCGGCCAGCTTTTCAGCCAGCTGTGCGTGGCCGTGGCGGGTCAGGTGCATGAAGTCGATCTGGTTGAACTCGCACCCCTCTGCATCGAGGAAATGCACGTGGTTGCGTGCGGCGATCATCTGGAACTGCGCGGCCACCCCACGGGACTTCTCCACGCAGCCGTCGCCCATGACTTCATCGTGGAAGCCCTCCTTGATGCGGGGCGGTGCCACGATGAGGATGTTGGGCTCCTTGCTGCCCCAGCAGTCCACGCTCTTGCACTTCTGGATCAGCCGCTCCATGCCGACGCCGATGCAGGCGGCGTTGGCACCAAAGCGCTCCTTGACGTCGTTCGTGCCCAGCATGATGATGAGCAGGTCGATGACCTCATGGCTCTTCAGCAGGGCATACGCGACGCTCAGAGCGTCCATGGATTCGTGGATGGGGTCTTCGAAAACGGTCGTCCGGCCGGACAGGCCCTCTTCGGTGACGAGGTACTGGCTGCCCAGCGCGGTCTGCAAACGGCAGGTCCAGCGCTCGTCCTCGTTGAAGCGGATACCGCCGTCGGCGTTGTCCTTCGGGTCGGCGCAATAGCCGTGGGTGTTGGAGTCGCCCAGGCAGAGAATGTGAGTTTTCATCGCAAATACACTCCTTTTTGAGTTATCGTTCCGGATGGCTCTGGCGGAAATAGTAGATGGCACCGACCATTCCGGCGTCGTTGTGCAGCTGGGCGGCGCGGATCTCCAGCCCTTCGGCAAAGGCAGGCATCACGGAGGCTTTCACCTTGGCCGCGATGGGGTCGATGAGCAGCTTCTGCTGGGCGCTCACGCCGCCGCCGATCAGGATCAGCTGAGGGTTGAAGATGTGCACCATACCGGCAAGCCCCTGCGCGATCTCGTCCGTCCAGTGATCCAGCAGGGCAAGGACGGTCTCGTTGCCTGCCTGCGCGGCGGCGAAGATCGCACGGCCATTCGTCCAGGCGGGGTCTTTCTCCTGCGCAGCACGGACGAGTGCGGTGGTGGCGGCGTAGCGCTCCCAGCAGCCCGCAGCTCCGCAGGTGCACGGCACACCATCGAGCGCGTGGAGCCGGTAGTGGCCCAGCTCACCGCCCAGACCACGGGCACCTTCCAGCAGGCGGCCCCCAGTCAAGATGCCGCCGCCGACGCCGGTGCCCAGCGTCACGCCGATGACGTCGGTGTAACCCTTTGCACCGCCGACCCAGACTTCGCCCAGGCACATGCAGTTGGCGTCGTTCGCTACGGTCACGGGCAGGCCGAACAGCGATTCGAGTTCCGCTTTGATGGGGGAGCCGATGTAGTGGGGCAGATTGCCGCAGGTGCCGACGACCGTTCCGGCGCGGCTGTCGATCTGGCCGGTGGCCGAAACGCCCACGCCGACAAGGGCGGCAGGGGAGAGGCCCTGCGCTTCCACAAAGGTTTTGGCTGCCTTGCACACCGTGGTCAGGATGGGCGTCTCGTAGCCGTCAAAGCTGACGCTCTCCTCGGCTTTGGCCAGCACGGCACCGGTCTCATCCACGATGCCCAGCTTGACGGAGGTGCCGCCGATATCAATGGCAAGATACTGTTTTGTCTTCATAAAAACGTCTCCGCGTCAGTGGTTCATGGCGTTGATGGCACCGGTGAAGCGGGCCGTGATCTCGGCGGGGCGGGTGATGGCACCGCCGACCACGAGGGCGAACGCACCGGCTTCCAGTGCCTTGACGGCCTGTTCGGGATAGTGGATGTGCCCCTCGGCGATGATCTTGGCCGGGCACTCGGCGGCCAGCTTGTGGACGAACGCGAAGTCGATGTCGTTGATGCCCTGAGTCTCCGGGGTGTAGCCGCGCATCGTGGTGCCCACAAAGTCAGCACCGGCTTCGGCGCAGGCCATGGCATTTTCAAAATTGTCGCAGTCGGCCATCAGCAGCTGGTCGGGATACTTCGCCTTGATAGCGCGGATGAATTCTGCAGAGGTGGAGCCGTCCGGGCGGAGCGCACCGGTGCCCTGCACGGCGAGGATGTCCACACCGCAGGCCACCAGCTCGTCCACTTCCTTCATGGTCACGGTGATGTACATCGGGGTGCCGGGGTAGTCCTTTTTGATGATGCCGATGACGGGCAGGTCCACGACGGCCTTGATCTGGGTGATGTCGCGCACCGTGTTGGCGCGGATGCCGACGGCTCCGCTCATGGCGGCGGCTTTGGCCATCAGGGGCATCACGCCGCCCTCCTTGGTGTACAGCGGCTCGTGCTCCAGCGCCTGGCAGGAGACGATCAGGCCGCCCTTGATCTGAGCAAACAGTTTTTCCTTATCCATGGTATTTATCCTCCATTCTGATCTTTACGACTGCTTTGCGCACATTCCGGCAATCGGGCTGTGCAACGCCGGGCTTGTGCAGCTCGCCGGGGAAGAAGAGCACGAACCGCCAGCCGCCCAGAGTGCCGAACACAGCGTCCGGACTGTCCTGAAAGCCAATGTCCGGGGCATAGGGCTTCACTTCGGTGCCGGGTGCGGTCTCGTAGCCCCAGCCCTCGCTGCCGGTCAGGTCGATCTGCAGATCGGCGTAGATGCGGTGGTATTCCGGATGCGAGCCTTCGTTGGGGTGGAGTTCGGCGTCCATCACGTTGATGAACACCGTGTCGCCGTCCACTTCGGTGCGGCCCAGCGGCAGGGTATTCAGGTCACAGGCCATCAGGAAGGTGATGGCTGTGTCGAGGTTCTTGTGGAAGCCCTGATATAAGGTCAGGTGCTCCAGAGTATCGCAGATCATAAGGTCCCTCCATCAAAAAGAGCGCCGACCCTCTCCCCTCAGAAACGAGACGGAAGAGGGGGCGCTTTTTCAGTTTACAGATTTACAGTTTCGCAATGGCAGCTTCGATCATGGCCTGTGCCTCGGCCACGATGGGCTCGTCTTCGGGGATGAGGCTGGGCATCGGCTCACGGACGCCGCCCAGCTCCAGACCGTACATCCGGCGCAGGATCTCTTTCTGCACGGCGTACAGGTTGCCGTGTGCCTCGCACATCTTGTAGATGATGCGGTCGGCCTCATACTGGATGGCCTGGGCTTCCCGGATCTCGCCCTTGTTGATGTGCTCGTTCATGGCCAGATACAGTTCGGGCATGACAGCATAGGTGCCGCCGATGCCGCCGTCGGCACCGATGACGCGGCCGGAAACGAACTGCTCATCCGGGCCGTTGAAGACCACGAAATTGCCCTCGCCGCGGGCAGCGACGCCGGCATCCTTGAACATCTGGATGTCCTGGGTGGGCATGGAGCTGTTCTTGACGGCCACCACGTTGGGGTTCTTCAGCATTTCCTTCAGCAGGCTCATGGTCAGTGCCGTGCCTGCCAGCTGGGGAATGTTGTAGATGACGAAATCGGTGTGGGGGGCAGCAGCGGACATGGCGTTCCAATACTTGGCGATGGCATACTCCGGCAGGTGGAAGTAGATCGGGGGGATGGAAGCAATGGCGTCCACGCCCACGCTCTCGGCGTGCTTTGCCAGCTCGACGCTGTCGGCGGTGTTGTTGCAGCCGACATGGGCAATGACGGTGATCTTGCCCTGGGCTTCGCTCATCACGGCCTCCAGGACCTGCTTGCGTTCATCGGGGTGCTGGTAGATGCACTCACCGGACGAACCGCCGACATACACGCCCTTGACGCCCTTGGCGATCAGGTGGCGGGTGAGGGCCTTGACGCCCTCCACGGAAATGTGGCCGTCCTTGTCATAGCAGGCATAGAACGCAGGGATGACACCCTGATACTTGGAAATGTCTTTCATGATACTTGTCTCCTTCTCTATCGAATCATGGTTCAGACGTTGTTTGTTGGGGGAGGGAAACCAAAACAGCAAGCTCGTACGCTCTCTGTTCGGGCAGCGGGAGCAGCGCCCTCTTGCGGTGCCCTGCATCCGCTTCGGCCCTTGAGCGGGCCTCGCGTCTTGCAGACCGCTGCGCCAAAAATTTCTCCCTGTTTCTGCCGCTGGCAGCGGTCGAAATTTTAGCCCTTCACGCCGCCCAGTGCCACGCCGCGGACGATAAACTTCGAGAGCAGCAGGTAGACGACGATCACGGGCAGGATGGCGATAGCGACCATCATATACACCTTGCCCATATCGAACTTCAGGAAGTCTGCACTGCGCAGCTGTGCGATCAGGATGGGCAGGGTCTTCTTATCGGCGGTATCCAGGACCAGAGCGGGGATAAAGTAGTTGTTCCAGCTGGACACGAAGGCGAAGATGGCCTGCACCGCCAGCGCGGGCTTCATGATGGGGAGCACGATCTTATTGAAGGTATAGAACTCTCCGGCTCCGTCGATGCGGGCCGCTTCCACGATCTCCATCGGCAGGCTGGCGTCAAGGTACTGCTTCATGAAGAAGAAGACGGCGGGCGCTGCGATGCTGGGGATGATGAGCGGGAGGAACGAGTTCTTCAGGCCCATCTTAGTGATGAGCTGCAAAAAGCCCAGGGCCGACACCTGCGTCGGCATGGTCATGATGAGCAGGATGATGGCGAACGCTGCCTTCTTGAACCGGAAGTTGTAGGCATAAATGCCGTAAGCCGTCAGGGCCGAGAAGTAGACGCTGAGCGCAGCCGAGCAGGCCGAGACGATCAGGCTGTTCCGCACACCGGTCAGCACCGGGATATTCGCGTCGTTCAGCACGTTTTTCAGGTTGGTCATCAGGGATTTGCCGGGGAGCAACGAAAAACCTTTCTGGATCTCAAAGTGGGTACGGGTGGAGTTGATGACCAGCACATAGAAGAAGAACAGGCACAGAAAGCTGATGAGCACCAGCGCGATGTAGCACCCGGTGCGGCGGGCCGCCAGTGTGGCTTTTTCCGACTTTGTCAATGCAGTGTGAGCCATTACTTCTTACCTCCTTTCAGAGCCTTGCGCTCTGCCTTGCTGCGGCCATCGTCTTCCCTGGTCAGGCTCACGTAAACGACGACGCAGAGCACTGCGCAGACGAGGAACAGCACCACAGACACCGCGCCTGCCATGCCGTAGTTCTTGCTGAACAGGTGGTTGTTCAGGTACATGATCATGGTGGTGGAGGTGCGGTCCGGGCCGCCCTTGCCGTTGGTCAGGATCTGCGGCACATCGAACATCTGCAAGCCGCCGATCATCGAGGTGATCATGACGTAAACGAGGATGGGGCGGATGAGCGGGATGGTGATCTTCCAGAACATCTGGTTCGGGGTGCAGCCATCCAGCTCGGCGGCCTCATACAGGGTGGGGTCCACGCCCATGATGGCGGCCATCAGCATGATGGTGGTGTTGCCGAACCACATCAGGAAGTTCATCAGGCCGATCAGACCGCGGTTGCCCCAGACCGTGTTCAGGAAGCTGAACGGCTGTTTGAGGATGCCCATGCCCATCAGCACCGCATTGACGGGGCCGTTGTCCGAGAAGAGGGCGAAGAACAGCATGGCGAACGCCGATGCCATGATCAGGTTGGGCATGTAGATGACCGTCTTGAAGAAGGTCTGGCCCTTCAGCTTGAGGTGCAGGTCGGTGAACCAGGCCGCCAACAGCAGGGAGATGGCGATCTGCGGGATGAAGCCGATGATCCAGAGCAGCAGAGTGTTGCTGAAATATTTGGGCAGGTCTGTTGCAAACAGGGTCGCGTAGTTTTTCAAGCCCACGAAGTTGGGCCCGATGATCTTCAGACCGCTGCGGTAATATTCAAAGAAGCTGTAATAGATGGTGGATGCCAGGGGGATCAGCTGGAATACCGCGAAAATGAGAAAGAACGGTGCGATGAAGATGTAGCCCCATTTCGCGTAGCTGATCGACCCTTTCTTTTTTGTTTTCTCTCCCATGTGACTGCCTCCTGACGGGTGTTTCAGGAAAAAAGGGAGCGGGCGGGGCACTGCGCCCGGCCCGCCCCCCTGATCTCAGTTGTGTGCGAGTGCGTCTGCCTTATGCGGGCCAGACAACGTCGGTCAGCTCCGGATACTTCTCCTTGATGGCGGTCTCGAAGTTTGCCTTTGCGGTATCTTCATCCACGTTGCCGGTGAAGTAATCCTTGAAGGCGGTCTGGAAGCTCTCGTTCAGGCCCTGGTCATACGGGCCGGCGTTGGACATGTCGATCTTCTTGGCTGCCTCTGCGAACAGCGCAATGTGGTTCTGGCCGCCCAGGAAGTCGGACTTGTAATCGCTGCTGGCGATCTCTTCCATGGCCTTTTCGTTGTTGGTGTAGTCCTGAGTATCCAGGGTGATCTGCTTCATGATGGCCTCATCGCAGGTCAGCTTCTGCATGACATCCTTGATGGTGTCGAGGTTGTCGCTGCCGGCTGCGCCGCAGATCCAGGTACCGCCCCAGTAATACGGCTGAGGGCCTTCGCAGACTGCGTAGTCGCCGTAGATGCCGTTGCCGACCTCTTCCTTGCCGCCCTCAGAAGTAGGCGTCTCCAGAGAGTTGCCCAGCAGGGTGAAGTTGATGCCCCAGGTGGAGTAGAAGAAGCCGAAGACCTTGCCGTTGGGGCCCTGGTCGGAGGCCCACTGGCTGTCCCACAGGCTGGACTTGTTGTTGTAGCCCTTGTCGGTGTACTCCTTGGTCTGATCGACCCACTTCATGATGTTCTCATCGACGGTGACGGTGGTGCCGGTGACCCAGGGCGCTGCCACGTTGTTGGAGAAGGTGCGGTATGCGTCATCGAAGCCGGACAGCATCTTGTAGCCCTTGGCGGATGCCTGTGCGGCGACGTCGTTGAACTTGTCCCAATCGGACAGGTAGGTCTGGACTTCGGTGGGATCATCGGTGCCCAGAACATCCTTTGCGATGCTGCGGCGGTATGCGAACAGGCCCGGTGTTGCCTGCCAGGTGGTGCCGCGCTGGCTGCCATCGACGGTGACGATGTCCTTGGTGTACTGATACTGACCGGCCAGGTCGGCGTCGGTCAGGCCGATGTCCTTCTTGACATCCAGAACGTAATCGGAATCGACATACTTCAGCGCGTAGTCGGCCTCGATCAGGAAGATATCGATTTTATCATCATCGGCTGCGGAGTCCTGGCTCAGCAGGGCCTCGTCCAGCTTGTTCTGATAGTTGTTGTTCTCGTTGGCATTGATGGTCCACTTCACGGTCGTACCATCCTTCAGGGTGGTGGTGGACTTATCCGATGCGATGGCGGAGACTTCGGGGTAATAATCGTTGAAGCGGCTCTGGAATTCGTCGTTCCAACACCAGATGTTCAGAACCTTGCCCTGTGCGGCAGGCTCGGCCGCGGCAGAAGAAGCGGCTGCAGAGGAGGCTGCGGTCGAGCTGGCAGTGGAAGAACTGCCGCCGCATGCAGAAAGCGCTGCGGTGATGGCGACTGCACCAGAAGCGACCAGGAAATTACGACGCGAAATCTTTCTCATAGTAGAAAACCTCCTTCAATGGTTCTCATGCAAACGAAATCCGATTTGTTTTATCAAAGCTCCGGTCCGCCCGGAGCCGAGGAACTACGTTTGGGCCGGTCGGCCGACGGAGTCGCCTTCCAGCAGCTTGCCGGTCACGAGCAGCTGCTCGGCCAGTGTCACACGCGGGTGCTCGATCATCTGCACCAGCTTGTCTGCGGCGGTGCGCCCCAGCATCATGGTGTTCTGCTGGTAGGTCGCCAGCTGCGGCTTCATGACGCGGGAGAGGTAGATGCCGTCATAGCCCATCACGGAAATGTCCTCCGGGATGCTCAGCCCCGCCTCCGCGATGGCATTGTAGCCGCCCATGGCAGAGAAGTCATCGGGGAAGAGGATGCAGGTGGGCCGCTGCGGAAGCGCCAGCAGTGCTTTCGTTTCCTGTGCGCAGCGGGCGGCATCGTGGTAGATGCCCTCCCGCACATACACATCCGGAACTTCCAGCCCCAGCTCATCGCAGCTCTTGTAGAAGCCCGCCAGACGGTTCTCGGTAACGGCGGTCCGCTCGCCATGGATGAAGGCGATGCGGCGGTGGCCCTGGCTGTATGCCGTGCGGACCAGCGCCGAAAGGCCGGCCACGTTGTCCGAAAGGACTGCCATCCGGTTGTTGAACACGTGGTCGATCGTGACGACCGGCACATCGCTGTTCACCAGCTCGATCACCTGCGGGTCTGTGAAATCCACACAGGCGATCACGGCTCCGTCCACCCCGCGGTAGTGGCAGTGCTCCAGATAGGTCATCGTCTTGCCGCCGAGGTTCCGGTTGATAAAGGTGATATCGTAGCCCAGCTGCTCGACCCGGACTTTGAAGCTGTCCAGCACAGCGGAGAAGTATTCGTGTGCCAGGCCGCTCTGCCGTTCGTCCACGAACAGGACGCCGATGTTATACGTGCGATTGGTCTTCATGGAGCGGGCCGCCATATTGGGAACATAGCCCATCCGGCGGGCCGCCTCCCGAACACGGGTGCGGGTGGCTTCGGAGATATCCGACTGGCCGTTGAGCGCCTTGCTCACCGTGGCCACCGAGACCCCGCATTCCTGCGCCAGATCTTTCAGGGATGACATTTCGTCGTCCTCCTCTCAGGAACCGATTGGTTCTGAACGAATCCTAAATCGTTTTCGCAACTTCAATATAACGCATTTCGCACCAAAAATCAAGCGCAAGATAAAATCTTTTGTGTCGATTGCCATGATTTTGGCGGTTTGTTCGATTTTCGGCGAATCAAATTATGCAGTTTGCCCCATTTTCGCTCTCTTTCGCTCATTTTCGAATATTTTTTCGCTTCCTGCTTTCGTATCAGCGGGGACATTTTGGCAGGATCTTATTATTACTTTATAATGGGGATTTTCTTTCCCGATTTGGAGCCTGTGGGCCGGTTCCAGAAGGCGCAGCGCTTCCCCACCCCGCCTGCTTCACACGAAAAAAGTTCGTTCTCTCTTCAAAATCATTACAAAATCCTTACAATTTCGCCGAGATCCGCTTCCTGTCCAGTGCGTTGTATATTTCATAAAACCACTTGAATTTCGCTGTGGAATCGGTTATCCTTAAAGCAACGTAATCGTTCTCTCTTTTCTTGCAGCGCATTCTTAATCGTTTTCGCTTTTCTGATGGTTGCAGCGCGTTTCCTGTTTTTGCAAAGGAGGAACTGATCGTATGAAATTCGGACATTTTGATGATGTGCATCGGGAATACGTGATCGACACGCCCCGCACGCCCCTGCCCTGGATCAACTATCTGGGCAGCGAGGACTTCTTCAGTCTGGTGTCCAACACCGGCGGCGGCTACAGCTTTTACCGGGATGCGCGGCTGCGCCGCATCACCCGTTACCGCTACAACAACTCTCCGCTGGATATGGACGGCCACCGCATCTACATCAACGACGGCGGCACGATCTGGAACCCCGGCTGGCAGCCCACCAAGACCGAGCTGGACGCCTACAGCTGCCGCCACGGTCTGGGCTACACCATCCTGACCGGTGAGAAGAACGGCATCCGCGCCCAGCAGGAGCTGTTCGTCCCGCGCGGCGACGCCTGCGAGATCGACCGCCTGACGCTGGAAAACAAGACCGACGCCCCCCGTACGCTGGATGTGTTCAGCTACGTGGAGTTCTGCCTGTGGGACGCCATGGACGACAGCTCCAACTTCCAGCGCAACTTCTCCACCGGCGAAGTGGAGGTCGTGGGCAGCGCCATCTACCACAAGACCGAGTACCGCGAGCGCCGCGACCACTACGCAGTGTTCTGGGCCAACACCCCGGTCACCAGCTTCGACACCGCCCGCGACGCCTTCTGCGGCGTATACGGCGGCCCCGCCGAGCCGGAAGCCGTCAAGGCAGGCCGCTGCTCCAACAGCATTGCCCACGGCTGGGCTCCGGTCGGTGCCCACCACTTCCACCTGACTCTGGAAGCCGGGGAGACCCGGACCATCCTCTTCGGTCTGGGCTACATCGAGAATCCCGTGGACGAAAAGTTCACTGCCCCCGGCGTCATCAACAAGACCCGTGCCGAGGCCATGATGGCCCGCTACGCCACCGACGCCCAGGTGGACGAAGCCCGCAGAGCGCTGGCCGACCACTGGGACAAGCTGCTCTCCACCCTGCAATTGCATTCCGGCGACGAGAAGCTGGACCGGATGGTCAACCTGTGGCACCAGTACCAGTGCATGGTCACCTTCAACATGAGCCGCTCGGCCAGCTACTACGAAAGCGGCATCGGCCGCGGGATGGGCTTCCGCGACAGCTGTCAGGACCTGCTGGGCTTCGTCCACATGATCCCGGAGCGCGCCCGCGGCCGCATTCTGGACATCGCCGCCACCCAGTTCGAGGATGGCAGCGCCTACCACCAGTATCAGCCCCTGACCAAAAAGGGCAACCGCGATGTTGGAACCGGCTTCAACGATGACCCGCTCTGGCTCATCGCAGGCACCGCCGCCTATCTCCGCGAGACCGGCGACTGGTCCATTCTGGACGAGTCCGTCGCCTTTGACAACGATGTGAGCAAGGCACAGCCCCTCATGGAGCATCTGCGCCGCAGCTTCCGCTTCACCCGCACCCACCTCGGCCCTCACGGCCTGCCCCTCATCGGCCGCGCTGACTGGAACGACTGCCTGAACCTGAACTGCTTCTCCGAGCACCCCGGCGAGAGCTTCCAGATCACCGGCCCCAGCGAAGGCCCGGTGGCCGAAAGCGTTTTCATCGCGGGCATGTTCGTCAAGTACGGCAGCGAGTACGCCGACCTGTGCGACCACCGCAGCCTCCCGGAGGAGGCCGCCGAGGCCCGCGCCGCCATCGCGGAAGTCGAGCAGGCCGCTCTGACCGCTGGCTGGGACGGTGCCTGGTTCCGCCGCGCCTACGATGCCTTCGGCCAGCCCATCGGCAGCAAGGAATGCGACGAGGGCCAGATCTTCATTGAGCCGCAGGGCATGTGCGTCATGGCGGGCATCGGCAAAACGACCGGTCAGGCCGAGCAGGCGCTGAGGAGCGTGGAAGAGCGGCTCGACACCAAGTACGGCGTCGTTCTGCTCCAGCCCGCCTACACCACCTACCGCCTCAACCTCGGCGAGATCTCCAGCTACCCTCCGGGATACAAGGAGAACGCCGGCATCTTCTGCCACAACAATCCGTGGATCAGCTGCGCCGAGACCGTGCTTGGCCACGGCGACCGCGCCTTTGAGGTCTACAAGAAGACCTGCCCCGCCTACATCGAGGACATCTCCGAGATCCACCGCACCGAGCCGTATGTCTACAGCCAGATGGTCGCCGGCATCGACGCCCCGACCTTCGGCGAGGCAAAGAACAGCTGGCTGACCGGCACCGCCGCCTGGACCTTCTTCAACGTCAGCCAGTACATCCTCGGTGTGCAGCCCACGCTGGACGGCCTGAAGATCGACCCCTGTATCCCCCACACACTGCTCGGCTTCACCGTCACCCGCCGCTACCGCGGGGCCGTGTACCACATCCGGGTCGAGAACCCTGACGCCGTGCAGAAGGGCGTGAAGCGTGTCACCGTCAACGGTTCTCCTATCCCCGGCAATGTGCTCCCCATCGCCGCCCCCGGCGAGACCGTGGAAGTCACGGTGGTCATGGGATAAGTTTTGGATAGACAAACCCCCGGCCAGAGAGACGAACCTCTCTGGCCGGGGGTTTTTTGCGCTTCCTTACCAGCGCGTCATATTCTTTTCAAACTTGGCGGTATATGCTTCTTTCAGTTCCCGCTCGCTGATTCCATAACACAGCAGGACATCGTTGTAATACATGAGCACATCCGCCATTTCTTCCACAAGATGCTGCCGTATCGCTGCATCCTCAACAGCAGTTTTATCCCCGTTCTTTTTAATAATGTCGATGACCTCTCCGACTTCACCGAGCATCCATAATAGTTTATGTTTGCCCGCTTCCGGGCCGATCAGCTCCCACTTGTCTTTGTATTTTTCCTGTAGGGCCTGCTGCATTGCAAGCATTTCTTCTACCGTAAAATCGCCCATTCGCTCCTCCGTAAATTCAATCACACTTCTCGTTTCACCCAGTGTCAGGTAAACCGTTTACTTATCAGCCTGTTCTAACGCAATATCTGTCACTTCACGAAGCTTTGCCTGCAAAGCTTCTTTATCCGGCAGACAAAGTTTATAATCAGAAACCAACGTTGGAGACATACTGCGGCTTAATGCGTACTCTACCACAGCATCGTCTTTACTTGCACAGAGAACAACACCTACACTGGGATTTTCATTTGGTTTTTTCACGGTACGGTCAAGAGCTTCCAGATAAAAGTTGATTTGACCAATATGTTCCGGCTTAAATTTTCCGATTTTTAACTCAATGGGAACAAGGCAGGACAGCGCCCTATTATAGAACAACAAATCAATATAAAAATCCTGTCCGCCGACTTGCACACGATATTCTTCTCCAATAAAAGTAAAGTCCTTTCCAAATTCCAGGATCACCTGTTTGAGATTGTGCGTAATCGCTTTTCGCAGGTTATTTTCAGAGAAATCTTCCGGCAAATCCAAAAACTCCAAAATATAGGTATCCAAAATGCTGCTGCGAATACTTTGCGGAACCGATTGCGGCGGCAATTTTTTAGAGGACAGCATGGATCGCTCATAGTACGCACTGTCCATTTGACGTTCCAATTCGCGTTTTGAATAATGTTCTTTTACACAAAGAGAAAGATAAAAATGCCGTTCTTCTGCGGATTTGGAACCAGACATAATCAGCAGATGATTCGTCCAGCTGACTTGTGTCACCAGTGGTGACACAAATTCATCATCCTTGTAAAGTTCGTAGAACTGCTTCATTCGATACAACCCACGACGGTTGAACCCTTTTACTCCAGGGTTATGTTGGGCAATGTAAGCCGCTACCTCATCAATTACTTTATCACCAAAACTTGCAGTTGCACAAAGTTCAGAGAGATATTTCCCTACACTCCAATACATCCGTATCATTTCTGCATTGACGGCTTTCAATGCGCGGTCATGCGAAGTTTGAATGATTTGGATTACTTCATCAAACTGCCCAGCCGCAGGAACAATAGATTCCTTCATAGATTACTACCTCCTCGTTCGTTGTCCCCCATCCAAAAACGCATCTGCCTGCCGCAGTATTTCACGGGTCGAATCAAAGGTCAATGCTTCCACGGCGTTTTCAAACGGCAGCCATTGAATTGCTCTGACCTCTTCCTCCTGCGCTCTCGCATCCGTATGCTCTGCATATGCCAGAAAGAGCACCACGGTTTTCATGCAGTCCATCCTGGGAGAATACGCGATGGTTTTCCGAAACCCTTCCACAAACTCCACCTCAAGACCTGTTTCTTCCCGAATCTCCCGCTCTGCCGTTTGAAGTTCTGTCTCGTCCTTCTCAACATGGCCTTTGCAAAGGGACACATGCCCTTTCTGCATCTGCTCTACAAGGTAGAACCTCGTTCCATTCTGTACGGTATAGATCACTGCACCGCAGCTTTTTTCGTATTGCATTGCGAATTGCTTCCTCTCAGCCGCCGTATTGTCCCGCTTCACTCCTCATCCAGCGCCCAATGATAGGCGCAGCGCACGGCCTTGTTCCAGCCTTTGATGCGCCTGGCGCGCTCCTCGGCCGAGATATCCGGCAGGAAGGTGCGGTCCACCGACCAGTTCCGGACCACCTCGTCGGTGGACTGCCAGTAGCCCACGGCAAGGCCTGCAAGGTAGGCCGCGCCGAGGGCGGTCGTTTCCACGCAGCAGGGGCGCTCCACCGGCAGGCTGCTGATGTCGGCCATGGTCTGCATCAGGTAGTTGTTGGCGCAGGCACCGCCGTCCACCTTCAGGGCCTTCATGGCGATGCCGGAGTCGGCCTCCATGGCGTGGAGGACATCGTTCACCTGATAGCACAGGCTGTCCAGCGTGGCGCGGATGATGTGATTTTTGTTGCATCCGCGGGTCAGGCCAACGATGGTTCCGCGGGCGTACTGATCCCAGTGGGGCGCACCGAGGCCGGTGAAGGCGGGCACCACATAACAGCCGTTGGTGTCCTTCACCTTCCGGGCCATATACTCGGAGTCGCGGGCTTCTTCCAGCAGCCGCAGCTCGTCCCGCAGCCACTGGATGGCCGCACCGGCCACGAAGATGGAACCTTCCAGCGCATAATTCACACTTTTTCCGCTGCTGCACGCAATGGTCGTGACAAGGCCGTTTTTCGAGACGACCGGCGTTTTGCCGGTGTTCATCAGCAGAAAGCCGCCGGTGCCGAAGGTGTTCTTCGCCTCACCCGCCGAAAAGCAGGTCTGCCCGAAGAGCGCGGCCTGCTGGTCGCCCGCTGCGCCTGCAATTTTGATGCTTGAACCAAAGTGCATCGGGTCGGCCTCCGCGTAGAAGCAGCTGGACGGCATGGGCGTGGGCAGCATACAGCGCGGGATGTTCAGCTCCCGCAGGATGTCCTCATCCCACTCCAGCGTGTGGATGTTGAACAGCATCGTGCGGCTGGCGTTGGTGTAGTCGGTCACATGGACCCGGCCGCAGGTCAGCTTCCAGATGAGCCAGGTCTCCACCGTGCCGAACAGCAGCCGCCCGGCCTCGGCCTTTTCCCGTGCACCGGGCACGTTGTCCAGGATCCATTTCAGTTTGGTGGCGGAGAAGTATGCGTCAATGACCAGACCCGTCTTTGCCCGGAAGGTCTCGGTCAGGCCCCGCGCCTTGAGCTCGTCGCAGTAGGCACTGGTGCGGCGGCACTGCCAGACGATGGCATGATAGACCGGCTCCCCGGTCTCACGGTCCCAGACGATGGTGGTCTCGCGCTGGTTCGTGATGCCGATGGCTGCGATGTCCGACGCGCTGGCCCCAATCTGGTTCATGGCCGAGAGCGCCACGCCCAGCTGCGTGGTCCAGATCTCGTTTGCGTCATGCTCCACCCAGCCCGGCTTCGGGAAATACTGGGTGAACTCTTTCTGCGCCACGCTGCACATCTCGCCCGCCTTGTTGAACAGGATGCAGCGGTTCGAGGTCGTCCCAGCATCCAGCGCCATGATATAGTTCATATCCACGTTCCTTTCTTACACCACATCCCCTGGGCTTCCTGGTCGTGTCTGTGTGGTTGTATTATAACGCACCGGCCGCGCGATTGCAACGCATCTGAACCCACGCTGCGAAATCTTCAAATTTCGTATTGACAACTTGATGTTGTTGATTTATACTGTTTTCACACATTAGCACAGCCATTTCACAACCAAAAGGAGGCGAAGTGAATGGATCATTCCCCTTAGCGTCGTTTTCCCTGCACAGGACAGCGTTCTGCTTTTTCCTGTTCCTGCTTGCACTCGATTCACTTTACAGATGGGAGGTTTTCTATGATCGAACAACAAATTACGCTCTGCTCCAACGGCCGCGCCGTCCTTTCGGGCTATTCCGGCGGGCTGCTGCTTGGCTACGCGCACAACACCGGCGTCTATCAGCTGCGGGTCGTCTGCTCCGGCGAGTGGGACGGCACCACCGTTGTGGCGTTCTGGCATCTGCCCGGTCCGGCCGGGCCGCTGACCACCCTTGTGGCCGACGGGACCGTCGAAGTGCCCGCCCTCGTCACCGCGCAGGGCGGCAGCGGGACCGTCACCTTTGAAGGCTCCGACGGCACCCGCACCGTGACCAGCGCCAGCGTCCCCTACAGGGTGCTGAGCAACTCCGGCACCACGGACCCAACCCTGCCCGAACCGGGCACCCCGGCCTGGCAGCAGTTTTTGCAGCAGGTCAAGCGAGAGCTTCGCAACGCCGCATCTGGCCTGTCTGACGAGGAGCGCGGGCTCATCCTTGCGCTGTTCCGCCACGCCGTCTACGACAACGGCGAGATGCTGCCCCACTACAACGCACTGGCTGCACTCTGGAGCGGCAGCAGTCTGCCCGATGTCCCGCCCACGCCCAGCCAGCCAGATCCCCCCAACAACGGCCTGCCGACGCCGCGCTATAAACTGGCGGCTCCGAAGACCTTTGTGCCGGCCAACAAAGAATGGATTGATACCGGGATCAAGCCGTTTGCAGCCATTGATACCGGCATGGATCTGACGGTGTATGCCACCTTTACGGTGGCTGACAGTGCGGTCAATACGGTGACATCGTTGCTTGATTGCTTCAGCAATCTTACTACCAACGATCAGAGAGGCATCGTGGTCGCCACATGGACCAACGGAACCGTGGGCGTGAACATGTTCACTTACGCCAGTCACTTTGTCAAGATCGAATCCGGCAAGAAACTGAAGTTTCTTCTCCAGATCAAGGGGACACAGTTCCGGTTCCTGTCTTACGGTTCCCTGACCGAATGGAAGAACATCCCGAATTACGCCGCGAACAAGACGGTGGATCATCCTTTGATCCTCGGTGCGGGCTGGGGAGACGGCACGACAAAGGACCGTTTCTTCAATGGCACGGTATATGATTTCCGGGTATTTGACACGGCGCTGACCGATGCACAGATCACGACCCTGATGGAGGCAAACTGATATGGTATACGACCTGAATGGCACCACGCTGAGCACAGGCGGCAGTGGGATGCTGAACGTGCTGGACTACGGCTTCAAGGGGGACGGCACCACCGACAACCTAGCCGCGTTCAATGCGCTCATCGCCGCGCACCCGGCCGAGACGCTGTATTTCCCGAAGGGCGTGTATGCGTTTTCCGGCAAGCTGGTGCTCGACTTCTGTTATATGGTGCTCGACAACGCCGAGCTGAAGTGCACGGCTGCCACCAAAGTGGACCGCTTTATCGAGATCCGCGGCAAAATGACTCCCATTGGACACCCTCGTCAGGACATGTTCATCCGGGGCAACGGCAAGGTCAACGCAAACTTCAAGGCGGACGACTGCATCGCTGTGGCACGGCAGAAATGCACCCTGATCGACCACATCTCCATCCAGAATTTCCAGCGGTACGGCATCTGCGGCAAATTCGAGGATGCGTCCATGGAGACGGAAGGTCTGGTGGCAAGCAACCTCTCGTATGAGCTGATGGTGCGCAACTGCCTGATCGAGACGGCGCTGACATACCAGTACGCAGTGGGCATCTACGACACCGGCGACTCCATGTACACCGATATCGTCATCCTGAACGTGAAGACGGCGCTCTCGTGCAATGGCAGCAGCATCTTCCACAACATCCACGCCTGGTGCTACGATTTCGACCACAGCGACCACGATACCCAAAAGGCCCTGATTGAGAACACCGTTTTTGCGTACATTCGCGTGAATGGCCCCCGCTTCTCGGACTGCTACTGCGACACCTACCAGAGAGGATTCAAATTCTACGACGGGCGGACCCTTGCCTATATCACGAACTTCAGATGGTATATTGCTGCCGAGACCTGGCCCACCGACCTGCCAGCCTATGTCTTCCCGGCCAACCCGACCGGGCAGGCGATGTACAAGGTCTTTGGCGCGGACATCAACGGTTCGGGCGTGACCAAGTTCAGCGATGTGGACCTGAGCAGCCAGACGAACTGCCGCTGGTATGGCATCGTGCACAACCTGAGCGACGCACCGAGCACTTTGCAGTAAATTTTTGAACGCACTTTACGATCTTTGACCGAATATCCACCTCTGACAAACCGTGGGCGCGGAAGATGCCATTCCGCCGCTCACGGTTTTTGCGGTTTCGGGCCGGCTTCCCCGCCAAATTGCGATGATTTTGTGAATACATCTTGCAGGAAAAGAGGGATGATGCTATTATTAAGTTGTTTATTTATACCTATTATATAGAAATCCTCCGATTCTACTTTTCGCAACGAAAGGCTGGACCCTGTGAAGATCTTATTCGTCAATAAATTTCTCTACCCCCGCGGCGGTGCAGAGACTTACTTCCTTAAGATCGGCGAGGAACTGACCCGCCGGGGCCACGAGGTCGAATATTTTGGCATGTACGACGAAAAGAACACCGTCGGCAATGCCCTGCACCTCGCCACCACCAATATGGACTTTCACAACGCCGGGCCGGAAAAACTGCTCTACCCCTTCCGCATCCTCTACTCGTTTGAGGCGAAACGGAAGCTGAAGCAGGTCATCGGGCAGTTCCAGCCCGACCTCATCCATTTCAACAACATCAATTTCCAGCTGACACCCTCGGTCATCTGCGCCGGGGCAGAATGCGGGGTGCCCATGGTGCAGACGGTGCACGATGTGCAGATGCTCTGCCCCAACCACATGATGATGGAGTTCAACTCCAAAAAGCTCTGCGAAGCCTGCATGGGCAAAAAAAGCAAGTGGCCCTGCGTGAAAAAGCGCTGCATCCACGGCTCGCTGCCCAAGAGCCTCATCGGTGCCGTGGAGGGCACCCTTTACGAGTGCAATCACGTCTACGACAAGATCGACCGCTTCATCTGCCCCAGTGCGTTTCTGGAGGAGAAGCTCCTCACCGTCCCCCGCTTCCGGGGCAAGACGGTGATGCTGCACAACTTTCTGAGCCGGGTCGCTGCGGCTGCCCCTGCCGAAAAGGGGGATTATGTTCTCTACTTCGGCCGCCTCTCGGAGGAAAAGGGCATCGACCGTATCCTCGAAGCCTGCAAGCTGCTGCCGGACATTCCCTTCGTCATCGCGGGCAGCGGCCCCATGGAGGATCTGTGCAAAAACTGCACCCTGCCCAACGTGAAGTACGTCGGCTTCCAGACCGGCAAAGCGCTTGAAGACCTCGTGGCCGGGGCGCTGTTCACCCTGCACCTGTCCATCTGGTACGAAAACTGCCCGCTGGCTCTGCTGGAATCTCAATCCCTCGGCACCCCGGTGCTCTGCAACCGGATCGGCGGCATCCCGGAACTGGTGGAAGAGGGCCGCACCGGCATCCTGAACGACACCTTCACCCCGGCCGCCTACGCGGAAAAGATCCGGGCGCTCTATGCAGACAAGCCCTTGCTGGCCGAGATGTCGGCCCACTGCATCCAGAAAAAAGACCGCATGATGACGCTGGAGCGCTACTGCGACCAGCTGCTGGCCCTGTATGGCGATGTGGTGAAGAACGCCTGACGAATCGGAATTTTCTCTATATTATCAACTGAATGTAAAGGAACGACGTCTATGAACGATCTGCTGCGAAAGACCCGGCGCGCCTTCCATCTGCTGCGGGAACTCCTGAAATACGAGACTGCCACCTGCTGTGCTGCCGTTCTGAAGTGCTGGAACAAGGATTACCGGCATGTCTGGCTCGTCTCCGAGCGGGGCCGCGAAGCGCGGGACAATGGCTACCACATCTTTGCCTACCTGAACCGGGAGCATCCTGAATTGAACAGCTGGTTCGTGGCAGACCCCACCCTGCCGGACTATGAGCGGGTGCAGGCGCTGGGCCGGGTCGTGCCCTACCGCAGCTGGAAGCACTATCTGCTCTGCGCCGCATCGGAGATTAAGATCAGTACCCATGTGCTGGGCTACACCCCGGAGATCGACAGCTACTACATGCTCGACAAGCTCCATGTGGTCCATGGCCCCCGCGCCTTTTTGCAGCATGGGGTCATCATCGACGACATGAAATGGTATCACTACCCCAACATCCGCACCGACCTTTTCGTCTGCTCCCTGCAAAAAGAGCGGGATTTTGTAGAATCCGCCTATCATTATCCAGCTGGTATTGTCAAACGGCTGGGTCTGTGCCGGTTTGACGCCCTGCTGCGCCCCCACGAGACCAAGCGCCAGCTGCTGCTGATGCCCACCTGGCGCACCTACGCCATCGAGCGGAAGACTCAGGCCGAGTTTGAGCAGAGCGACTATTTCCGACACTGGCAGGATGTCATCTCCAGCCCGGAGCTGGAGGCGCTGCTGGAGAAGCACGGCTATGAGGCCGTCTTCTACCCTCATTTCGAGGTGCAGCGTTTTCTGAGCAGCTTCCACACCGCCAACCCGCGGGTGAAGATCGCGGCGCTGGGTGAGGCCGATGTGCAGACCCTTCTGATGGAATCCGCCGTCATGGTCAGCGATTTTTCCAGCGTACAGTTCGATTTTGCCTATATGAAAAAGCCCCTCCTCTATTACCAGTTCGATGAGGCACAGTATTGGGGCGTGCACCACGACGTCGGCTACTTCAGCTACCGGGACGACGGCTTCGGGCCTGTGGTCACCGAGCAGGCAGCGCTCTTCCGGGAGCTGGACCGCGCTCTGGCCCAGAACGGCACGATATCCCCCTTCTACGCAAAGCGTGTGGACGCGCTGTTCGACCAGGTGGATGACCAGAACTGTGCCCGCAACTATCAGGCCATCGTGGAGCTTTTGAACTGAACGAACGCGAAGAGCCGCGGCTTGCCCGCAGGCTCGCACAGGAGGGCAGATGCCAAGTTTTATGAAACTACTCTTTGGGGGATATGGCAGCGGAAACTGGGAGTATCTTGCGCAGCATGGAGGAACACAATTTCTGAAGCGGAAACCGGCGCAGCGGCCGTTCTGGCTGCCGCTGCTCTACATTGCCATGATGGGCATCGGGTTCTGGTACCGCGGCATGGGCCTGCCCTGGTTCATGAAGTACCTGGTGCAGGCCGCCGTGGTCGGCCTGGCCGCCTGTTTTCTGCTCATCACCGGAGACTTCAACCGATTGCCCCTCATCGGGGAATATTACATCATCTTTCTCATCCCCTTTGTGATGATGGCGGCGTGGTCCATGCTTGTCTGGTCGCTGGATTTCCAGCAGCTGAACTACATGTCCCGCGGGTGTTCCACCATCCTCTACCACATGATCTCGCTTACCTCGATGTGCGCAGCGGTGTATCTGTTCGGCGGCAAAGCCATCGACTACACCTTCTACGGCATGTGCATCGCCAATGTCTGCATTCTGGTGTTCGACAGCCTCCGGCCCTACGGCCTGAGCGAGTTCATCACCGGCTTCATCGCCTTTGCCAAATCCGGCGGCGTGGACACCAATGCGCCCATCAAGGCGCTGGAAGTCCACGACCTGACCTTCGGGTTCGGGCTGATGGTCCTCTATTACGCCCTCTTTGAAAAAGGTTGGCGGCGGGTCGTCCATCTCACACTGGCGGCGGGCTTCTTCTATCTGGGTCTCAAGCGCATCGCCCTCATCGGTATGCTCGGCGTGCTGTTGATGCACCTGTTCATCACCCGGCTCAAGCCCAAGGGGCAGAACTTTGTGCTCCATTCCATCTCCATCTTCGCCATCGCCATCTGCCTGTTCTACGTCTTCTTCATCTGGTCGGGCCTGTTCAGCTGGACGGTGGACACCCTGGGCATCGACACCATGGGCCGCGAGGGCCTGTACGAAGCCTTCACCGACCTGTATTCCTTCAGCCCTACGTTCCGCGGCTACGGCATCGGCTGGGTCACGCGGTATATCAGCATCATGAACGCAGCGGGCATCGGCGTCTTTGGCACCCACGACTTCGGCGGGATGCACAACGACCTTGTGACCATGTACATTGAGCTTGGCTTCTGGGGCTTTTCCTTCTGGATCTGGCTCAGCTGGCAGGGCAAGGTCGTCTGGTGCCAGAAGCAGTACGGCACCGAGACCGCTTTCCTGCTGTTGTACTGCACCATTTATGCGTTTGTGACCTACGCGACCGACAACACCGCCTTTTACTGCTATATGAACACGGTCTTCATGCTGCTGCCCATCGGCCACGCCATGAAGCAGCTGGATCGAAACGAGGTGATCTACAACCATGCCATCTCCCAAAACAAACCAACCGAACCGCCCGCAAAAAAGTAAGTTCTGGGCGCTGGTCGAACTTCTCTTCCAGGGGCTGTGGAAGCACCGCCTCCTCTACCTGGCCCTTATCCTTCTGGTGATGTGCTCCACCAGCTTTGTGATGTACCACTTGAAAGCCCGCACCGCAAAGATGATGATCGCCCTGAACTACGAGGAAGCCACCAGAGGGCTTTACCCCAACAACACCCGGTTCAACATCTCGCTCATCAAATCGGACGACGTGCTGGACCGCGCCATCGCGAAGGCCGGCCTCGAAGGCCAGGTCACCGCGCAGGATATGGCCGAAAACATCACGGCCTGGGCTGCCAACGTCAACGGAATGCAGCTGCCCTCCGACACCACGAGCTATAAGATCGCCACCACCTACACCATCACCTACGAAAAGAACGACGAGATCGGCCCCCGCATCTCGGCCAGAGATATGCTCAGCCTGATCGTCGAGTCCTACAAAGAGGCCTTCTACGAGGACTATACCTACGTCGAGATGGGCATCTCCCCCGATTGGTCCGAGTGCGACAAGCAGGAGTACATGGAGATCGGCTCCTTCTTTGATAAGGAGTGCCAGAAGCTCCACCGCTTCCTGAACACCAACGCCAAGGAGAACGGCACCTTCCGCTCCGAACTCACCGGCGAGACCTTCACTTCTCTGCGCCAGAAGGTGGACAATTTCACCAGCATCGACCTTGAAAAATACGATTCTTATGTTTTGCAGAGCGGCCTCTCCAAAAACCGGGAACGCTACATCAGCAAGCTGGAATACCAGAACTTTCTGAAGAACATCAGCTACCAGAAACTCATGGCCGAATACCAGAACCGCCTGCACACCATCGAGATCTATGACTCGGCCCTGACTGCCGTTGTTCTGATCCCCACGCTGGACACCCAGAACAACTTCTATATGTCCCGCACCAAGGTCGCCATCGACTACCAGGCCTCGGCGGCCGAGAGCGCCAACGACTCCGCCAACGATACGATGGCCATCATCCAGAAAAACGAATACGCCATCCGCCAGATGAGTGCCCAGACGGCCAATACGCCTTCCAACATTGCGACCGCCGAGAGCATGATCCAGGATATGAAGCAGAAGCTGGAGAACCTCATCGAGACCTCCCGGATCCTCAACAAGGAATACATCCGCTACAAGACCAAAAACTACCTGACCATCAGTTTCGAGCAACGTTCTCTGGCCGACGAGCTGAGCATCAAGTGGATGATCCTGACCGGCGGTGTCACGTTCTGTGCACTCTGCGCCTGGGTCCTCGCCAAGAGCAAAGTCATCCGCGATAAGGACAAAACGAAATGAAAAGCTTTAACATCATCCGATATCTGAAAAAATGGTGGCCGCTCATCGCGCTGATGTCGTTCTGTGCAGGCGTGTTCTTCATGCGCTATGCCACCACCAACCAGGCCTATACGGCGCAGTCCATCATCAAATACAACTACTCCCAGGCCGAGGACGGCAAGACCCCCAGCGGCGGCGAGCTGGATGTTTCGGAGATCTTCTCTTCTTCCGTCGTCAAGCAGGCCATTGAAAATCTGGACCTGACCGTCAACGTGGATACCATCCGCTCCGGCGGCACGGTCACCCCCATCGTGCCCGACGATGTGGCCAAGACCCAGGCGGCCAAAATTGAAAAAGGTGAGGACGTGGAGGAATACCAATCCACCGAATACCTCGTCACGCTCTCGCTCAGCAGCAATTACGACACCGAGTACGCCCGCACCATGCTGGATGAGATCCTGAGCTGCTACTTTGCCAGCTTCGGCGAAAAATACGTGGACTATTACACCATCCCCAACAATGCCTCTGCGCTGGACGGCCATGGCTACGACTACCTCGAACAGGCGGAGATCCTGAAAAACACCGTTTCCGAGATTTCCTCCAACCTCATCAACTGCCAGAAATCGCACCCGGAGTTCATCTCTTCCCACACCGGGATGTCTCTCTCGGACCTGCTCGATGAGTACAACTACGTCGGCGACGTTGAGATCCCCTATCTCTTCTCCGAGATTTTGGGCGGCAAGCTGACACAGAACCGGGAAGTCCTGCTCAAAAAATACCAGGAGCGCTACAACACCTACATCATGGAAGGCGATGTGGACACCGAGAAGGTCGCCGCCGTACTGGAAGTCATCCAGAGCTACGGCAACAAGAACAAGGACGGCGCCCTCTACTATCAAAAAGGAGCCCGGACCGGCACCGAGGATGACGCTGGCGGCTTCGTGCTGAGCGATGTCTACGAGTATGACACCAAAGTAGACCGCACCACCGTCTACGACACCCTCATCAGCGACTACGTGACGATCCTGAACCGCAAGTCCAGCAACGTCATCGACGCTGCCTACTGCCAGTATATCATCGACGTGTTCCAGGATGCGGCCGACTCCACGGACGTTTCCAGCGAGAACAAGGCTTTCTCCCAGCAGTCTGTGGAGCAGGAGATCGACGCCCTGCAGAGCCAGCTGAACTCCCTGTATGAGAGCCTCTCCATCACCATGAAGGAGTACAACGAATACTGTGGCGCGGTCAACCTGGGCGTTCTGGCCAGCACCACGGTCAGCGAGAAGATCAACGTCAAGCTGTATATCCTGCTGGGCGTTGCGGTCTTCTTCATCCTGGGCGTCTGCGGTGCCATCCTGCTGGGCCGTATCCAGGACTTTGTGGAATACATGTTCTTCACCGAGCAGTCGCTGGATATGCCCAACCGCACCGCCTGCGATCTGTTCATCCGGAACAACAGCAGCCGCGTCCTGCCGGACGATACCGTTTGTGTGGTGGTGGAGCTGGCCAACCTGAGCCAGATCAACACCGCCTACGGCCGCGAACGCGGCAACGCGATGCTGGGCCAGTTTGCCGGCTTCCTGAAGGAAGCCTCGGCCACCTGCGGCACCGTCTATTACAACGGCGGCCAGCAGTTCATCGGCTTCTTCGACCAGTGCCGGATGGAGGACGCTGAGAGCTTTGCCGATTACTTCCACCGCCTCATCGCGGCCTACAACGCCGAGAGCACCGAGGCCACCTACGAATACGCCATCGGCATTGCGGAGAGCAAGGCCAGCAATGCCTATTCCATCCGCGCGCTGCTGCGTGAGGCACTGCGCTCAAGAACCAAACAGGAGGGATAATCTTTGGCTTCTCATTACGCACCCCGCAAGGCCCGCTTCGGCCTATTGAAAAAAATCGTTCTGGGCATCCTTCAGTTCGTGTTGGGGCTGGCGGTGCTGCTGGCGGCCCTGTGGGGCATCTTCACCCTCATTGCAAAACATCAGAGCTTTGTCGAGAGCTACTATCAGGTCCAGTCCGACAAGCTGACCTCGAACGTCCGGGTCGTGCAGCTGTCCGATCTGCATCTGCATGAGTTCGGCGACCACAATGCGGATCTGATCGAGCGGATCACCGCGCTCAAGCCGGACATCATCGCCATCACCGGCGACATGAACGACAAACTGGTGGACGACTATTCCGTCGTCACCGACCTGTGCACCGAGCTGGTCAAGATCGCGCCGGTGTACTACGTGCCCGGCAACCACGAATGGCCCAAGATCGTTTTTCACAACTCCCCCATCGGGACAGATCTGGAGGCCATCGGCGTCCACTTCCTGGCAGACGAGACTGAGACGCTGGAGGTCAACGGCAACACCATCGCCATCGGCGGCGTGGCCGAAGCACCCGCTTCCTACGAGCGGTACGCCAGTGCATATTTCGAGAGTTTTGAGCAGCTGGATGCCTTCAAGCTGCTGCTGGTCCACTACCCGGAATATTTTCTGGAGGACGGCTTCTTCTCTGACGTGCCGGTCGATCTGGCGCTCTGCGGCCACACCCACGGCGGAATGATCCGCATCCCCGGCATCGGCGGGCTTTACACGCCGGATCAGGGCGTTCTGCCAACGCTGACCGAAGGGCTGCATCAGATCGGCGACACCTCCCTCATCATCAGCCGCGGTCTGGGCGACGGCAAGGGTACGCCGGTCCCCCGCATCAACAATCCGCCGGAGCTGGTCATCGTGGACATCAACTGGTTCTGAGAACGTTCTATCCTGCCAAATGGCAGCAAAACGCCCCCTGGTATCGCTGCGATACCAGGGGGCGTTCCTGTTTTACTTCTACTTCAAAGTGTTCAGAACTTGAACAGATTCACGATGCGCTCCCACAGGCGGGTGAAGAAGTTGCCCTCCTGGGTGGTGGTCTCGGCCACAGCCGTATTCTCGGCGGCGGCCACGGTCTCACCGGTCTTGTAGATGAACTTCACGTTGGAAGAAGCGCCTTCCGGTGCACCGGCGAAGCTGGTGTAGTTCTCCAGGCGGCTGGTCATCTCGTCCAGAACCGTCTTCAGGGCGTGGATCTGGTCGGTGTCCAGCGAGCCGGTCAGCTTGGAGATGCCCTCCTCGTTGAACTGGACCAGGCCATCGCTCAGCTGGGTGGCACCGTCGGTCAGCTGGCTGACGCCATTGTTCAGGGTGTTCACGCCATCGTAAAGGGTCTTGCTGCCGGAGGCCAGCTGGGCGCTGCCGTCCTTGGCGGAGTGGGCACCGTCGGCCGCAGTGGCGACACCGTTGGTGTACTGGTTGACGCTGGAAACGAAGTACTGGATCTGGCTCAGGCTGGTCTTCAGAGCGCGGACGCTGGCGATATCGTCGCTGTTCTCGGCCTGCAGCTTGAGCTCCTCGTGGGCGATCTGCTGGGCGTCGGCATTGGTCAGCAACTGCACCAGACCGCAGATCATGGAGGGATCGTAGCTCTGCATCAGGCGGAGGGCTGCTTCCAGATCATGGTCGGTCTTGGTCGCGGAGAGGTAGAGGGCCAGGTCGAGCTGGCTGTCCTTGAAGCTGGGGGCCTGCTCCCAGATGGTGCGGACCATCTTCTTGCGGGCAGCGGCCAGCGTCTTGTCGTTCATGGTCAGAACTTCGTCGATGACGGCTTCATAGTTGTCCCAGGTCATGGGGGTGTCGATGAGGCCGCCCTCCATCAGGGTCTTGTTTGCGGAAGCCAGAACGCCGTCGGCCACCTGCTGGGCACCGGCATTCAGGGCGGCGTTGTTGGAGGTCAGGGTGTCGAGGCCGTTGGTCAGCTGGCCGAGGCCGTTGTCCAGCGCGGCAACACCGGTCTTCAGCTGGGATGCACCATCCAGCAGAGCCAGCGTACCGCCGGCCAGCTGCGAGACGCCGTCTTCCAGCTGAGACGCACCGTCCATGAGCTGACTCATAGCGTCGTTCAGCTGCTGGATGCCGTCGGTCAGCTCGTTGATGCTGTCGAGGTCAAAGACATTGTCCGTGCCCAGCGCATCGGGGCTGGTGGCTGCGGCCAGCATGATCTGCGGAGCTGCCAGATCTTCCACATCGGCTTCCACAGTCACGCTGTCCTGCAAATAATCTTCCACCGTAGAGAGGTCCTCCGGCAGCAGGCCGGACAGCGAATCCTTCACGCCGGGCAGGGTGACGAATGCGGCCACGTTGCTCTTGGCGGCAGACTCGATCACGCCGTGCTCAGCGGTTACATTGGAGGCGTCCTCCCCAAAGATGACGCCCACCGCCGTGATGAGCGGGGTGACGATGGTGCGGTCGGTGCCGTTGACATTCACGGTGCCGGTCTCGTTGTTGGTCAGGTCGATTTGAATGGTCAGGTGGCCGCTCTTGCCCATCAGGTTCTCCAGGCTGTCGGTCACGCCGTCCAGCGTGTAGGTAACTTTGGCCGAGATGGGCAGGTCACGGTCGGTGGTTCCTTTATAATAGACGTCGGTGTCGTCGGTGTTCCAGACCAGCTTTTCGCCGTCCTGGGTAAAGGCGGCATCGCTCTCGGTGTTCTGGATGTCGGTCAGGGAAGAGACATCGGTCACACCGGACAGGCCGTTGGCGTTGTACAGATGCTCGCTGACAGTGGTGCTCTTGATGGAGCCATCGGCGTTCATGACCGCGTAGACGTTCTCAGACTTGGCAAAATCGGACTTGCCTGCGGCAAAGGCAGGCATCGCCATGCTGGCGGCGAGAGTCAGCGCCAGCGCCGCACTGGCGAAACGAAGCGATTTCTTCATGGTGATTACTCCTTTTCAGATTTCGAGGCGGGTTCGGGGACCAGCCAGTGCAGGGTGGTGTGGCGGATGATCCAGTCCAGCAACATCAGGGCAGCGGGCAGGACGATCAGGATGACGGCCATGCTGATGAGTGCGCCGCGGGAGATGAGCAGGCAGATGCTCTTCAGCAGCTCCATCTTGCTGATGGCCGCCACGCCGACGGTGGCGGCGAAGAAGGTCAGGCCGCTGGTCAGAATGGACTGGCTGCAATGCTCCAGCGACTGCTGGGCTGCTTCCTTCGGGGTGCGGCCGTAGCTGCGCTCCTCGTGGTAACGGGTGGTCATCAGGATGGAGTAGTCCACGGTCGCGCCCAGCTGGATGGTGCCGATGACGATGCTGGCGATGAACGGCAGCTGGGTGCCGGTGAAGTACGGGATGCCCATGTTGATGGAGATGGCGGCTTCAATGCTGGCCACCAGCAGCACCGGGATGGACAGGCTGCGGAAAGAGATCAGGATGATGACGGCAACGGCCAGAATGGACCAGACGTTGACGTTTTTGAAGTCCACATCCGCGACCTCGATCAGGTCTTTGGTCATGGCACCCTCGCCGGTGATGACGCCTTCGGGGTCCACCGCCTTGATGGCGGTGTTCATCTCGTCCAGCTGGTTGTTGATGGCGTCGGTACCGGTCTTATAGGAGCTGTTGGCGAGGATGAGCTTGTACCCGCCGGACTGCAGGATCTCGGTCACGCTGTCGGGCAGCAGGCCGGTATCAAAGCCGGGGCCGGTGACGGAATCCAGGCTGATGACCTGCGTGATGCCGTCCACGTCCTTGAGTTCGTCGCACAGGTCGGAGACCTGGGTGGCGGTCAGGTCGTCATGCACCAGAATGAAGTGCGAGGTGGTCATGCCGAAATCCTCGCCCAGCTTGTTGGTGCCGACGATGCCGGTCAGGTCCTGGGGCAGCGAATCGAACAGGGTGTAGTAGACTTCGGTCTTCTGCTGCGCCACCACAAAGGGCACCAGCAGCACGAGGAAGACCGCCACAATGGGGGCTGCGTGTTTGGAAACGAAGTAGCTGGTCCTGGTCAGCCGCGGGATGATGGTGCGATGCTTGTATTTCTCGACCCACTTATCAAAGGTCAGGATCAGTGCCGGCAGGATGACGACGGTGCAGATGACGCCCAGCGCCACGCCTTTTGCCATGACGATGCCGATGTCGCGGCCCAGTGTCAGGCGCATGGCACACAGGGCCAGGAAGCCTGCGATGGTGGTCAGCGACGAAGCGGAAATGGAGGTCATGGTCTTGCAGATGGCACTGACCATGGCTTCCTCATTGGAGGAGCGAAGCTCTTTTTCCTCCTGATAGCGGTGCAGCAGGAAGATGGAGAAGTCCATCGTGACGCCCAGCTGCAGCACGGTGGACAGCGCCTGGGTGATGTAGCTGATCTGGCCGAGGAAGATGTTCGTGCCAAAGTTGTACACGATGGGGAACAGCAGGCCCAGCATGAACAGCACCGGGGTGATGGTGCTCTCCAGCGAGAGGAACAGCACCAGCATACTGGCGCCCACAGCGCACAGGATATACAGCGGCATCTCCTCATTGATCAGGGCCTTGGTGTCCTGCAGGATGACGCTCATGCCGCCAAAGAAGGTATCCTTCCGGAGCACCTTCTTGATCGCCTCGACCGCGTTCATCGTCTCGTCGCTGGCGCTGGGGCCGTCGAACCGGACGATGAGCATGGTGGAATCATTTTTGCCGAACATGAACTGCTGGATGTCCGCCGGAAGCATCTCGGTAGGGATGCTGGGGTCGATCACATCGCTCAACCAGAAGGTCTGGGTGACACCGGGCACGGCGTCGATGTCCTTCTTCATGGCGATGAGCTCGTTCGTGGGCAGGCCCTCGACCGTGATCATACCGGTGGAGGCCAGATGGAAGTCGTCCTCCAATGCCCGTTCGCCGATCATGGAGTCAAGCTCCTGCGGCAGATAGGTGAGGACGTCGTAGTTGATGCGGGTGGCAACGGCGCCTATCGCGGAAGGGATCAACAGCAGGATGGCTACTGTTAAGATCAGTTTGCGCAGACGCACAATGCCCTGTGCGATCTTTTTCATGAAAACCCTCCATTGAAATGTTGGAACAGAATCGGTGCTCAAAAATGACTCGCAGTCACTTCTGAGCAAGCACTATTATAACCAGCTGGCGGAAAGTGTCAAGACAAAAACTGACCAAACGTCAGTTTTTTTATCATCCACTGAAAATTGTCTAACACCGATCGGCTATTTGGGGCTTGCGCCGGGAGGAAAGCATTGCTAAAATAATGTTTACACGACAGAACATCGCAGAAAAGAGGAATCGACCCAAAGCATGAATACCGTGGAAGGCAAAAAGCAGGAAAAGCGCCGGGCGCTTCTGGATGCAGCATACGAGCTGTTCCTGGAACGGGGCGCATCCAAGACCAGCGTAGAGGATATCACCTCCCGCGCCAAGGTGGGCAAAGGCACCTTCTATCTCTATTTTGCCGACAAAGGTGCTGTGACCCAGGCGCTTCTGGCCCGCGTGAGCTACCAGCTGCTGGACGACGCCGTGACGGCCTGTGAGCGCGCCAGCGCGCCAATGGATTTTCCCGACAAGATGATCTTCGTCATCGACCACATCATCGAGGCCATGCGGAACGACACCCTGATGCTCCGTTTTCTGGAGCGCAGCTTCGTCTGGCCGGGGCTGGACAAGATCGAAGCCTCCGGCGAGGCCGAGCCGCTGATGCGCAAACTGCTCCACGCCATCATGTCCAGCCCCGAAATGGCCGGCCTGACCGAGCGCGAAGTCTACCAGCGCATCACGGCGCTGGGCAGCATGTGCATGTCGGTGTGCTACTCGTCCATCCTCGAAGGCAAACCCGACCACATCGACGCCATGAAACCCGTGCTCTACAACATCATCCGGAAGGCTCTGCAATGATTTTTGCAGAAATTTGCAAAAAAGGCTTGCAATCCGGCCAAAGATGTGGTATCATAATCAAGTCGATACGACATCTGGACGGTTAGCTCAGCTGGTAGAGCATCTGCTTGACGTGCAGGAGGTCACAGGT
>OLRK01000280.1_pt1 | contig 63459 bp, 61 predicted proteins | sample 1672911 | NCBI WGS metagenome assembly OLRK01 (sample SAMEA3136736, study PRJEB25190) | human gut metagenome | biome: human gut; feature: human-associated habitat; material: faeces | place: Austria | collected 2013
GGAGATCTTACAGCGGATCCGTGGGGACACCAAGAGCGTGGCCATGGCCTTTTCCGGTTCTTCCGCTTACGTCAACGGGGACTATATGCTGATCGACGCCCCAGAGTTGGCTTTTGCCCTCTTGAAACGGCCAGAGCAGCGGGACCGGATGCGGGAGGCGATCCGGCAGGTAACCGGCCGCGTGTACAAGCTGGGGCCTTACCGCCTGCCCAAGGAACCGGCGGAAACGGCAGCAGACCCCTTTGCCGAGCTGGAACGCCGTGCCCGGGAAGAGGGCATTGCGCTCCAGGAGGAAGAAGCCCCCTTGCCGGAGGAAGCATCACCTGAGGAAGAGCTCCCTCCGCTGACTGACGCGGAAATCCCCTTTTAACAAGGTTGGTTTTCTTAATACTTTAAAAACACACGGCTTAGGCCGGAAAGGATGGTATGTGAATGAAAGCAAGACTTCCCCAGGGATACGGTGGCGGCGGCCCCGCCAATTTGCAACAGCTGGCCCGTCAGGCCCAAAAAATGCAGGAGCAGATGGAGGCAGCCACCGCTGAACTGGAAGAGAAAGAATACTCCGCTACCGCCGGCGGCGACGCGGTGAAAGCTATTGTCACCGGCAAGATGGAAGTGAAGTCCATTGAGATCAAGCCCGAAGTCATCGATCCCGACGACGCGGAGATGCTGGGCGACTTGGTCACTGCCGCTGTGAACGAAGCGCTGCGCGCTGCCTCCCAGGAAAAGGAAGAGCGGATGAGCGCCCTTTCCGGCGGCATGAATATCCCGGGGCTGTTCTAAGATGGCCGGCTATCATGTTCCGCCTCTGGAGGAGCTGGTTGAAAAATTCGAAAGCTTGCCGGGGATCGGGCACAAATCCGCCCAGAGGCTTGCCTACCATGTGCTGGGCATGACGCAGCAGGAGGCCCAAAGTTTTGCTCAGGCGATTCTGGACGCCCACGAGAAGATCCACACCTGCAAAGTGTGCTGCAATTTGACCGACGGGGAATTGTGCCCGGTCTGCCGCAGCGACGCCAGGGACAAAAGTGTGATCTGTGTGGTGGAAGAGCCCAAGGACGTTTTCGCCTTGGAACGGGCGGGAGAATACAACGGGCTGTATCACGTGCTTCACGGAGCCATCAGCCCCCTCTCCGGCATTGGCCCGGACCAGCTGAGGATCAAAGAGCTGCTGGCACGGATAGACCCCACTGTGGAGGAAGTCATTATGGCTACCAACCCCACAGTAGAAGGCGAGGCCACTGCAATGTACGTGTCCCGTCTGCTCAAGCCATTGGGGCTTCGTGTGACACGGCTGGCTTATGGGATCCCTGTAGGCGGCGATCTGGAATATGCCGACGAGGTAACCCTCCAGCGAGCCATGGAAGGCCGCCAGGAGCTGTAAACACAGGAAAAGAGGAAAGAGAGCCAGGAGCACTGCTCCCGGCTCTTTTTTAGTTTCTTATCTGCTCTTTTACACGCCCTTCCGGTTCCCTGCCGCACGAATGAATGCAGTCAGCGTTACGTACAGTTTCCTAACAAACGATAGAAAATAAAACAAGAACGAATAACAAAAATCCCCAGGAACCGCAAGATTCCTGGGGAAAATTTGGAGCTGCTATCCAGATTTGAACTGGAGACCTCGTCCTTACCAAGGACGCGCTCTACCGACTGAGCCATAGCAGCATAATGGCGACCCGGAACGGGCTCGAACCGTCGACCTCTAGCGTGACAGGCTAGCGTTCTAACCAACTGAACTACCGGGCCATATTGTGGTGGAAGTTACAGGGCTCGAACCTGTGACCCTCTGCTTGTAAGGCAGATGCTCTCCCAGCTGAGCTAAACTTCCGTGGTGTCATCAGCGACGGTTATTATTATATCTAAAACCACCGCTGATGTCAACACATTTTTCTAAATTTTTTAAATTTATTTTTTCTTGGCATTTACTGCGAGTTTACGCAACTCTTCGGGCGAAAAAGAGTACACTTTATCGCAGAATTGGCAGGTAATCTCGGCAGGCTTCTCCTCGTCTGCCATATCGCAGAGTTCCTGCTGACCCAGGCTGATGAGTGCGCGGGTGACCTTGGACTCACTGCAATTGCAGCGGTAGCCGATCTCAGCCTCATCCAGGAACTGCACGGTAAAGCCCTCGAGGACAGCGCCCACGATCTCCTCGAGCGTCATGCCATGATCGAGCATGGTGGTCATGGCACCAGCCTTCTGAATGTTGCGCTCCAGCTGGTCGATGTCGGTATCACACGCACCGGGCATAAGCTGCACCAGATAGCCGCCTGCCTGCCGCACGCTCTGGTCAGTATTGACCAGCACGCCCAGCGCACACGCGGACGGAATCTGCTCGCTCTCTGCGAAATAGCGGGTCACGTCCTCAGCGATCTCGCCGTTGACCAGATTGACCATGCCGCTAACCGGCTCTTTCAGTCCAATATCCTTAATGACCATGAGCTGACCATAGCCTACACCTGCACCGACGTTCAGCTTGCCATCTGCACGCAACGGCAGATCGACTGCCGGGTTCTGCAGATAGCCGCGTGCATAGCCCTCGCTGTCCGACACGCATACAATCGTGCCCAGCGGGCCGTCTCCGCGCACCTGCACGGTGACCGAGCCGTCGTCTACCTTGAGCTGACTGCCCATAATCGAGGTGATGGTCAGGGTTCGACCCAGCGCTGCCGTCGCAAGCGGCAGGGTCTTATGAATATTACGCGCCCGCTCAACCATGCCCGTCGTCTCGACGGCCGTGATCTGAATGGCTGCGTCTGCGGTGATCGCACGAATTCTTCGATCCATAATGTTATGCTTTCCTCTTTCTTGCAATGATAAAAATACGATCCTCACTGCCGTCTAACTCTCCAAACGACAATTCAGGATGCAGTTCAATCCGGTCAAAACCGCTCTCTTCCAGCAGCGCGCACAGCTCCTCCGGTGCATAGTATCGCTCGAGATGGCTCTCTTCCATGCGCTCCCATCGGTTTTTCTCGCCGATACGCTCGAAGATATCAAAATCATAGGTGCACAGTGCACCGTCAAAGTCTACCTGCCAAGCGCAGTATACGTCCTCATCATCGCGCACATAGCACTGTCCGTTCATGCGGTCAAACTTGCGCTTGGTATTCACATCAAACACAAAAACGCCGTCCGGCTCCAAAAACAGCGACACGCGTCGAAACGCTTCACGCAGGACGGACGGATCTGTCACATAGTTTACGCTGTCCAGGCAGCACAAAACGGCCTGTATCGTGCCATACAGGTCGAGTTCTTCCATTCTCTGGTGCAAAAATACCGGTCTGATGTCGCAGTCCAGCGTATTGTTCATGGCCTGCATGAGCATCTCAGGCGATGCGTCCACGCCGATCATCTCATAGCCGCGCCGTGACATCTCACCGGTCAGCGTACCCGTACCGCATGCCAAATCCAGCACCAGCTCAGGACGGAATCCGCACCGCTGAAAAACGGACTCAAAATAGTCCGCCCACCGACTGTACCCGACATCGTCGGTAAACCGGTCATAGTAGGCGGACAAAAAACGATAACTGTCCATTGGTTATGCCTTGCCCTTTGCGCGGTCAAGCACCATGCGGTAGCCGTCGGTACCGTAGATCAGGCACTTGTTGACGCGGCTGATGGTCGCCGTGCTCGCGCCGGTCTCCTTGACGATATCGCTGTAAATCTGGCCCTCATCCAGCATCTTTGCGACCTGGAAACGCTGCGCCATTGCACGCAGTTCGGTGATCGTGCACAGATCCTCGAAAAAATTATAGCATTCTTCCACCGAGGTGAGGGAAAGCACGCCCTCAAACAGCTCATCCATGTGAGCGTCCTTCAGTTTGCTGTTCATCGCGTAGCCTCCATAGCTTTACTTCAAATTTATCCTAACACAATACTTTAAGAAAGTAAACAGTTCCAGTGGAAAATTCGCAAATCGTTCATAAGTTTTTCACAGGCGAACCACAAAAAAGCGGTGCGCTTTTAGGCACACCGCCGATTGTCAGACAAAGGCTGCGTTGTTTTTCGGTTACGTATGGACTTCGATCGGGTTTTCCAGCTTCTGACCGGGCGCAAAATCGACAAACAAGGTCAGCGGATAGCGCACACCCTGCGGCATGGGATAGCTATTGGTGAACGTATTCTCTGCTTCGCTTGTCACAAATGTCGAGATGCTGCCAAACGAATCGGTCTGCCCGTCCGCGTCTACATATCCATCGAAGGCAGACGTGTTCGTATGATAGGTTCCCTTGTCGGTCTGGATGCAGACAGTATTTGCCTCCCAGTACGGACCGGATGTAATCTGATGGATGTAGTCCGGCAAGCCGACGAGCCTTCCATCCTCCTGTAGCAGAACCGTGTCCTGATCCTTGGGCACGATGGCTGCATCGTCAAGATGCAACGTCAGATGCTCTGCGGTGTCATACCACGCGCTGTCCAGCCAGACGGTACCGCCGCCATATCCCCTGTCTTTTCCGGTTCCACTGATACCGTTTCGGATACCGTCCACCCTGTTTCCGTGCTCGTCGGTCAGATAGAACGGCAGATAGATCAGCCACGCCTCATTTTCCGGATCGGTATGCCAAATAATGCGCGTGTTGGACGGATAGATCGCGATTTCGTCAATGGTCAGCTTCTGGCCAAGGACGTCCACCGTCTGATTCACTGGGAATATCCGTCCGCTTTTGAGGAACTGCGGTTCAATCGTTAAGGGAATGTCCAGCGTAAACATTGCTTCCGGTGCACGGGATTCTTGAGCCTCCGGTTCATCGACCGCATTCCATTCGGCGTCCTTCCAGTGCTCCAGATTACGTACTTCTACTTTGAGCTGCATTTGTGTTTGGATCACGCCTTCTTTCGAGGCGTGGAGTCTCCAATTATACAGGGTTTTCTGCACTTTGTCAAGACCCAAATAGCCCCGTATTGTGTCAAAAAGTCCCTTTTCGCTCTCATTTTCCTCAATTCTTTCCTCGCCAAAGGTTGCACTGACCGACAGAGAATTTCCGCTTGCATCGAACAAATCTGGAACCAATTCCAGTTCTCTTCCCTGTTCATCGGACAGGCTGTAAAAGACCGAAACATTCATCGGATCAGCGATCAGGTACTCGATTGTGACGGTCACACCGTCCTTCGTGTAGGTATCGCCCACCAACTGTACATAATCATGCGCAACCGCTGCCTTAAGGCTGGGGTCAAACGCGACCGCCTCGACCAGCTCGCGCACGATCGGCACCCGACTGACCGCCAGTGCAAACGTAACCGAACTGTTGACCAGCAGCACAAACGCTGCCGCCGTTCCAGTTACGCCGATTAAGGGTTTGAGCCATCTGCGTCGTTCTGCCCGCGCGATGGTTCGGTCCAGACGAGTTTCCAGTTCGTCCGGGATCTGCTCCGCCTGCGTCAGCAGGTCTTCCCATGCTTCGTTTCGCTTCATCACACATCCTCCTCCAGTTCAACACGGAGCAGAGCCAGTGCGCGGCGCTGACGCGTCACGACCGTCCCCTGCGGAATTTCCAATGCCTGGGCGGCCTCGGCCTGGGTCAGTCCGGTAAAGTACCGCAGCACGATTACCTGACGTAGTTCTTCCGGCAGGCGCTCGATGGCTTCACGGAGCGGCAGACCATCGTAATCTTCTGCGCCCTGTTCCTCCACCGGCACTTCCTGCTGTCTGGTACGGCGCTTGAGCTCCCGATAGCATACACGAATCAGGATGCGCGTCATCCAGGTCGTGAAGAATTCGGGCTGCCGGATCTTCTTGCGTGCCCGAAAGCCCTGATAGACCGCCTCGTCGACGGCTTCCAGACTGTCATGCGCATTGCCCAGATAACCGTAGGCCGTGCGGTACAGCTGTTCCCGAATCTCCTGTACCCGTGCGGCAAATTCCTCCCGCTCCATAAGCATCCCCCTCTCTGTATTTTGTCTCTTTGCCTATTAGAGCGTTGGAAGATGTGTTTTGATTTTGCAAAGAAAAAATTTTTACAGCAGCGCTTCGATCTGCGGCGCGAGGGCCTGCGCAAATGCCGCATGGTCTGCCGGAGACAGGTGCACACCGTCGATCGATGTTACATGCGGCACGGCCTCGGACGCGTCCCAGAACGCTACGCCGTAACGCTCACACACCGCACGGTAGGACTGCGCCAAACGAGCCGAGCGAGCAGCTGAGGCCGCGTCAAACATGCTCTCCATATCGCTGCCCGGAATGTGTGCGGCATCCATCGGGATGGGTGCCACCGCTAAAATCTTAGGCACCGACTTTCCACCCCAGATGAGCGGCGACTGGGTCAATCGAATGAGCATTTCCAGTCCCTTGGCAATCTCATCTGCTCCGGCACTCAGACGACGCTTGCAGTCATTAGTACCCAGCATGATGACGAGCAAATCCAGCGGTTCATGCATATTCAGCTCGATGGGCAAAATGTCATATCCCACCCGTCCGGGTTCCAGATCGTCGTGAAACACAGTCGTGCGTCCTTTATGTCCGCACTCCAGAATGCGGCAGTCAGGCAACATTTGCTGCAATCGTCCGGTCCAGCGCACGTCATACGGGTATCGTCCCCCGTTCGTCGGGTCGTAGCCCCAGGTGTTGGAATCTCCAAAACACAGAATCTGTTTCATATCGTTTTCCTCCCGCAAGATACAAAAAAGCGGCGCAGATGCGCCGCTTTCTGTGATTTACTTTTCCATTCTGCGTGCGAACACAATGCCGCCTTCCTTGAAGTGCTTGGCCTCACGGCCGGTCACAACGAGTGCACAGCGGCCGCCCATTGCGCTGTCCTTGGACACGCGCTCAACAGGCTCCATGGTCTGCTTCTCCTCGTTGGGTGCCTGTACGCTGCTGATATAGCAAGCGAAGGACTCAACCGGTACATGCTTGGGGCCGATCTCGCCGTAAGAGACGATTGCGCCCGGCACGATCTCGCCGCGGAATACCTGACCTGCGAGAATGGTGTGCTCACCGTACGGGTGTACCGAGTCTACGCCAAATACGAACTCCATGTCCGCCGGAATGCGCAGCTCAAACACCGGGATCTTGCCCAGGTCGAGTTCCTTATCGTTTCGATTATCCGCCATCGTAGAAAACTCCTTTCGTTCGCTTAGAGCTTCGCCAGCTCCTGTGCGAGCAGCTTGTTGATGATCTGCGGGTTGCCCTGGCCGCGCGATGCCTTCATGCACTGACCAACCAGGAAGCCGGTGACGTTCTTGCCAGCCTTGTAGTCGGCGATTGCCTTCTCATTCTTCGCCAGTACGTCCTGAACGATCGCGAGGATTGCACCCTCGTCGGATACCTGCTTGAGGCCCATGCGGTCAACGATCTGCTCTGCGGTCTCGTCGGTCTCGAACAGCGCCTTGAGCACCTTCTTGCCCGCAGCACCCGAAATGGTGCCGCCCTCGATGAGCACGATCAGGTCAACCAGCTTGTCTGCGGTCAGCTTGGTATCGCCCAGCTCAACGCCCTTGTCGTTGAGGTACTTGGAAATATCGGACAGAATCCAGTTTGCAGCAGCCTTGGGCTTGATCTTACCCGATGCAGCTGCCTGGTCGAGCATGCTCGCCTTGGCAAAGGAATCCATCAGCTGACGTGCTTCCATTACAGTCATGCCGTACTCGTTCAGATAACGCTCGTAACGGGTGATCGGCAGCTCGGGGATCTCGCTCTCGATCTGGTGCATCCACTCGTCGTCGATCTCGACAGCGATCAGGTCCGGATCGGGGAAATAACGGTAGTCCTGCGCATCTTCCTTGGTACGCATGACGGTATTCTTGAGCTTAACGTCATCCCAGCGGCGGGTCTCCTGCTGGATGGTGCCGCCGTGCTCAACAACGTCGATCTGACGTGCAATCTCGTAGTCGATTGCGCGAACCGCACCCGAGAAGGTGTTAACGTTCTTCATCTCGACACGGGTACCCAGCTCGGTAGAACCTTCCGGACGGATGGAAACGTTGATATCGCAGCGGATGGAGCCTTCCTCCATCTTACAGTCACAGATATCGAGGTAAGACAGGGTGGTCTTAATCATCTCGAGGAATTCCTTGGCCTCAGCAGAGGAATGCAGATCGGGCTTGGTAACCATCTCGATCAGCGGTACGCCGCAGCGGTTGAAGTCAACGACCGTGCCGTCGATCTCGTCGTGCAGCAGCTTGCCTGCGTCCTCCTCGAAGTGGATACGCTCCAGACGGCAGGACTTCTTCTCGCCGTCAACGTAGAAGAATACCTCACCGTTCTCGCAGATCGGAACGTCGAACTGGGAAATCTGGTATGCCTTGGGCAGGTCGGGGTAGAAATAGTTCTTACGGTCGGACTTGCACAGGCGATTGACCGTACAGCCGGTCGCCAGACCCATTTTTGCCGCGTAATGTACAACCTGCTTGTTGAGCACGGGCAGTGCACCCGGCATACCGGTGCAGACCGGGCAGGTGTGGCTATTGATGGGTGCGCCAAACTCGGTTGAGCATGCGCAGAAAATCTTGCTCTTGGTGGACAGTTCCGCGTGCACCTCGAGACCGATGACAGCTTCGTATTTCATGTTGATGTCTCTCCTCCTTACAGTGCCGCGATGATGTTCTTGAGGCCGGATGCCTGCTCAAACGCCAGACCAGCGTTCAGCAGTTCCTGCTCACCGAACGGACGGCCAATCAGCTGCATGCCGATGGGCATCTTGCTACTGTCAAAGCCGCAGGGCTGAACCAGACCGGGCAGGCCTGCAATGTTGACGCTGACCGTACAGATATCGCCCGCGTACATCTCCAGCGGATCCTGAGTCTTGGAACCGATCTCGTAAGCGGTGGTCGGTGCAACCGGGGTCAGAATCATGTCGCACTTGTCAAATGCAGACGCAAACTCTTCCTTGATCTTGCGCTGTGCTGCGCGTGCCTTCTTGTAGTATGCGTCGTAGTAGCCAGAAGACAGCACGTAGGTACCCAGCATAATGCGGCGCTGTACCTCCTCGCCGAAGCCCTCGGAACGGGACTTGACGTACAGATCGATGAGGTCATCACCTGCATTCGGGGTGCGGTAGCCATACTTGACACCGTCGAAACGTGCCAGGTTGGAAGATGCCTCAGCCGAAGACAGGATGTAGTAGATGGGCAGTGCGTAATCGACCAGCGGCAGCGAGATCTCGAAGACCTCTGCGCCCATTGCCTTGTACGAATCAGCAGCAGCCAGAACCGCCTTGCGCACCTCCTCCGAGATACCTTCGCCAAAGTACTCCTTGGGCAGACCGATCTTCTTGCCCTTCATGTCAGGGTTCAGGTTTGCACGTACCGAGCCCTCGAACGGGGTCTTGACCGAGGTCGAGTCGTGGGTCGGGTCATAGCCGGTGATGGCATCGAGCAGCATTGCTGCGTCCTCGATGGAACGGCCGAAGGGGCCGATCTGGTCGAGCGAGGATGCGAACGCGATCAGACCGTAACGGGAAACCGCACCGTAGGTGGGCTTGAGGCCGACAACGCCGCAGAAGGATGCGGGCTGACGGATCGATCCGCCGGTATCCGAACCCAGCGCCAGCGGTACTTCGCCTGCTGCGACAACTGCCGCAGAACCGCCGGACGAACCACCCGGTACACGGCTGAGGTCATGCGGGTTGTGGGTCAGCTTGACAGCCGAGTTTTCGCAGGAAGAACCCATTGCGAACTCGTCCATGTTGACCTTACCGGTCACAACCATGTCGTGTGCCGCCAGCTTGTCCACTGCGGTTGCGTTGTACGGGGGCTTAAAGTTGTACAGCATCTTGGACGCGCAGGTGGTCAGCGTGCCCTTGGTGCAGATGTTATCCTTGACAGCAACCGGGATACCTGCCAGCGCGGACAGTTCCTCACCAGCTGCACGCTTTGCGTCAACTGCCGCAGCCTGTGCCAGTGCCGACTCCTCAGCAACCGTGATGTAAGCGCCGACCTTATCGTCGACCGCCTTGGTTCTTTCCAGAACGTCCTTTGCCAGCTCTACCGCACTGATCTCCTTCTTTGCGAGCAGTTCGGACAGCTCGGACGCTGTTTTCTTAAATAATTCCATGCTCTTCACCTCTTATTCCACAACTCTCGGTACGGCTACGCCGCCTGCCTGGAAATCGGGCGCATTGGGCTCGATGAGTTCCTCAGGCGTGTAATCCTGCTCGACGACGTCCTCGCGCAGCGCGTTCTTGCGCTCGGTGTTGATGACGTCGGTGATGTCTCCGAGATCGAGCTGCTGGAGCTTATCGACCATGCCGACGATATTCTGCATATCGCCTGCCAGATGGTCAAAGCGCTCGCCGCTCATCTCCAGACGCGCCAGCACGGCGATGTGTTCAATTTCCTGTCTGGTGATTGCCATGACTTGATGTCCTCCTGTATGTGAAATCTGTTTAGATTGCGATGATTTATTCGGTGTCCAGACCGATCATGCGTGCAAATTCGTCCTCACCCACGACCGGGATGCCGAGTTCTGCCGCCTTTTGCAGCTTGGAACCCGCGTTTTCACCCGCGACGACCAGGCTGGTCTTCTTGGAGACCGAGCCGGACGCCTTGCCACCCATGGACTCGATGAGGTCGTTGATCTGCTTGCGCGTAAAGCGTGTGAGCGAACCGGTCGCCACGATGGTCTGTCCGGCCAGTTTGTCGCTCTTGACCGTCTTTTCACCCGTGAAGTTCACGCCGCAGGCACGCAGCGCTTCGATCAGATGGTGAGACTGTTCCTGCGACCGCCATGCCGCAATGCTCTCGGCGGTGGTCTGTCCAATGTCGCGAATGTCGGTCATTTCCTCGACCGGTGCGGCAAGCAGTGCGTCGAGCGATCCGAAGTGATCGGACAGCACCTTGCCGGCCTTCTGGCCGACATGCCGGATGCCGAAGGCAAACAGCAGACGCGAAAGATCGCGGGTCTTGCTCGCCTCGATACCGGCAACCAGATTTTCTGCCGACTTGCGTCCCATGCGGTCGAGCGGCTCAATCTGCTCCACAGCCAGACCGTACAGGTCGGCTGCCGACTTAACCAGTCCGGCACCAATCAGCGTATTGAGTACGCCCTCGCCCAGTCCGTCAATGTCCATCGCGTCACGTGATGCAAAGTGCATCAGATTGCGCAAGAGCTGTGCCGGGCACTCAGCACCCGTGCAGCGGATAGCGGCTTCATCCGGGTCCTCATAGACCGGCGCACCGCACACCGGGCAGAACTGCGGCATCTCAAAGGGTACCGTGTCTGCCGGACGCTTGTCCATTACAACACCGATGATCTCGGGGATGATCTCGCCCGCCTTGCGCACTTGTACGGTGTCGCCCACGCGCACGTCCAGACCGCGAATAAAATCGCGGTTGTGCAGCGTGGCACGGGATACTGTCGTACCTGCCAGACGCACCGGTTTGAGCACCGCATTGGGCGTGAGCACGCCGGTACGGCCAACCGTGATGGTGATGTCCTCGAGCAGGGTTTCCTTGACCTCGGGCGGGTACTTGTACGCCGCCGCCCAGCGCGGGAACTTGGCAGTCGAACCCAATGCTTCACGCTGTGCAAAGCTGTCGACCTTGACGACCGCGCCGTCGATGTCAAAATCCAGCGTGCCGCGGCTTTTGCCCATATTCTCGATCTCGGCCTGTACGTCAGCCGGGTCGGTGTAGACCGGATAACGCGGGCTGACCGGGAACCCGAGCTGTTTGAGATAATCGAGCGCCTGCGTGTGGCTGGTGAGCGGCAGTTCGTCGCTGTTCTGGATGTTGAAACAGAAGATGGACAGCTGACGGGATGCCGTGATCTTGCTGTCGAGCTGGCGCAGCGAACCGGCTGCCGCGTTGCGCGGATTGGCAAGCAGCGGCTGTTCGTTGAGCTCACGCTCGGCATTGAGCGCATCGAAAACCGAGCGTTTCATATACACTTCACCGCGCACGATCAGGCGATGGGGTGCGTCCTGGAGGGTCTTGGGAATGTCTTTGATGGTGCGCAGGTTTTCGGTGACGTCCTCACCCACCTGGCCATCGCCGCGGGTCGCGCCGCGCACAAATACGCCATCGATATACTCGAGCGCAACCGAAAGGCCGTCGATCTTATACTCGACGACATACGCCGCCTGCTGTCCGGCACCGGCAACCCGGTCATAAAACTCGGAGAGCTCGTCGAACGAGAACACATCCTGCAAGCTCTCGAGCGGATAGGCGTGCGTGACCTTGGAAAACTTCTCGTCGGCCTCACCGCCTACGCGGTGGGTCGGAGAATCAGGATCGTCAAACTCGGGATATTCGGTCTCGAGCGCACGCAATTTGCGCTGCATCATATCATAATCGTAGTCCGAAATCTCGGGCGCGTCCTGGTCGTAGTATTTTTGATTGTGATACCTGAGCTGCTCGCGCAGTGACAGGATTTCCTGCTGAACGTCCATAGCGGCTCCTTTCTGCTGGCCAGGAGCGCAATGCGCATAGACCGACCAGCATACTTTAGTATTATATCAAACTTTCTCCAATTTAGAAAGACTGAATTTCTCATTTCTCGCGTTTACGGGGTATAATCGTTGATTTTTCCCAGCAGACTCTGTTCGGTGTCGTCGATATAGGTATACTGTTCGGGAACATGGCCGACGATGACCGTATCAGACACGACGAGCTGATTGGTCACCTCTGTGTCCACACCGCCCAGACCGGTCAGGATGCGCATTTCGGCTGTGACTTCCAAAATAATCTGATGGCGGGTCTGGTTGATGCCCGCATCGGTGAATGCGCTGATGAAATCGGCCTGCACATAGCCCAGACTGGAGATGCCGACCTGAAAATCCGGACCGAAACCACCGAACAGGTCAGGTCCGAGCAGTGAACCGAGCGAAATCTGCACTCTGCTGTGTTCGAGTTCGTCGAGCGCTTCATAGACCGCCTGCGACACCTGCACTTTCAGATGGTTGGCCAGAATGCCGTCGGTTTTGAGTGCGGTCACGCTCTGTTCGCTGTCGCGTTCGAACTGCACCAGATTGGCATATTCTGCCCGATTTTCATAGACTGTATCCGTCAGCACGTCATAGAGTGCAAAAGATGCCTCGTGCACGACATAATTTTCTGCATGATCGAACAAAATTGGCCGGATGGCATGCAGAAAAAGTGTATATGCCACCGCGCAGACCAGCGGAATGAGCGCGAGCAGGTAAGCTCTCCCCGTCCTGTGCCAATTTCGTCTCGGTCTCATCCGCGCATCCCTCCCCGTGGGTACTCTATGCCGCGTTTTGCGCCGGTAGTCCTCACAGGGCAAAAAAAGAGCACCCGAAATGGGGTGCTCTTTTATGAAGCAATATTACAGGATTACTCCTCGTCAGCGCCGTCCAGCAGTGCACGGATAGACAGGGAAACCTTCTTCTTCTCATCGTTGATGTCGATGATCTTAGCCTCAACCTCCTGGCCGATGGTCAGAGCTTCCTCAGCCTTTGCGATGCGATGATCAGCAATCTGAGAAATGTGGATCAGGCCGTCAACGCCCGGAACGATCTCTGCGAATGCGCCGAAGGGCATGAACTTCAGGATCTTAACGGTAGCGGTGTCGCCAACCTGGAAGTTGGTGGTGAAGATGTTCCACGGATTGTCCTCCGGACGCTTGTAGCCCAGGGAAATCTTCTTGTTCTCGCGGTCGAGTGCGATTACGTATACATTGACATGGTCGCCGATGCTAACAACCTCAGACGGATGCTTGATACGGCCCCAAGACAGCTCGGAGATGTGGATCATGCCGTCTACACCGCCGATGTCAACGAATGCGCCGTAAGAGGTCAGGCTCTTAACGGTGCCCTCGTACTCTGCGCCAACCTCGATGGTCTCCCAAACCTTCTCAGCAGCTGCCTTGCGAGCCTCCTGCTGGATCTGGCGGATAGAACCAACAACGCGCTTGCGCTGACGGTTGATCTCGGTGATGTAGAAAGTCTGCTTGGTCTTAACCAGCTGTGCCATGGACTCGTCCTTCGGAACACCGGTCTGGGATGCGGGGATGAAGACACGAACGCCGTGAGCAGTTGCAACGATACCGCCGCGGTTCTCCTCGATGATGATGCCCTCAACCGGGGTATGCTCTTCCTTAGCAGCCTCGATGGTCTCCCAGCCCTTCAGCTGATCAACACGCTTCTTGGACAGAGCAACGGTGCCCTCGAGATCGTTGACGCGAACGACAACAGCCTCGATCTCGTCGCCCGGCTTTACATGCTCCTCAACCTTGTAGGACGGATCGTCGGACAGCTCGGATACCGGGATGTAAGCGGTGTGCTTTACGCCCAGATCAACCTGTACCTCAGTCGGGGAAACGGCAATGACGGTGCCGGTGACTTTATCTCCATTATTTAAAGTTTTGAAGGACTCCTCCAGCATTGCTGCGAAATCCTCATTGGTTTCGATTCTAGTTTCTGCGCTCATCATGTTACTGACCTCCTTAATTATCCATGCCGGAGTAGACGCGCCTGCGGTGATGCCCACTGTTAGGCCACGAAGTGCCTCGATATCCGACGTCCCGAGTTCTGTCGCGTCCTCGATGTGGAGGACGTGTGGGCAAAGAGACGCACTGATCTCATACAGGCGCTTGGTGTTCGAGCTTTTTTTGTCCCCGATCACAACCATGCAGTCCGATCTTCCGGCAAGCGAACGAGCTTCTGTCTGGCGCTCATCCGTAGCATTACATATTGTATCAAATATTTTGCAGTTTGTATACCTTTTTTTTAGAATCTTCACAGAAATATTCCAACTTGCCCGATTGAGTGTGGTTTGACCCACAACGCTGACCGGGGTTTCGGGCGGAAGGCCGAGTTCGTCCAAAGCCTGCAAAAGTTGCTCTGAACTCTCATAAACCGCCGCATTTTGACACCAACCGGCAATTCCGAGTACTTCCGGGTGGTTTTTGCTGCCCAAAATGATAATTCTCCGGCCAGCCTTGGACTCTGCCTCGACAATCCGGTGAATCTTGGCAACAAACGGGCAGGTCGCGTCGTAGACCGTGCATCCCTTGGCTTCAAGCTCCTCATAGACCGCCCGCGTCACGCCATGGGCGCGGATGAGGACGGCTGCGCCGTCCGGAATGTCGGCCGTGCATTCGGCAGTGCGCACGCCCAACTTTTCCAGTCTCCGCGTCTCGTGGGTGTTGTGAATAATTTCGCCATACGAGTACAGCGTCTGATGTTTGGCCGCTTCCCGCTCGGCTAAATCCACCGCACGCCGCACGCCAAAGCAAAATCCCGCCGACTGGGCAACCGTGACCCGACTCATCGCTCTTCCTCCGGTTTCAGCTCATAAATGCGGCGCATGATCTCCTGAGACAGCGCTGCATAATCTTTGCTCTTCGGGTCAGGCAGGAAGGGTTTGCCGATGATGACGTTGACCCGTCCATGCTTTTCCTTCTTCTCGGTAATGTACATCGGAACGATGGGAGCCTTGGTCTTGAGCGCGAGCATTGCCGCGCCGTCCTTGGCCTCGTTTTCACTGGCACCGCGTGTGCCCTGCGGGAAAATGAGCAGTTTGTTGCCGTCCTTGACCGCCTGCAGTGCGGTCTTGATCGCGGTCAGATCGGCTCTCGAGCGGTCGACCGGGAACGCCCCCAGCCAAGTGATCAGCCAGCTCAGGCCACGAATCTCAAACAGCTCCTTCTTTGCCATAATGCGGATGCTGTGACGGTTGGAAATGCCACACGCAGCCAGCGGAGGATCGGAGTTGTGTTTGTGGTTCGGACAAACCACGCAGCCGCCTTCCGGAATGTTTTCGCGGCCGACGATGTGCAGCTTAAAATGGATATGAAATGCCAGCTGCACAAAGGGCAGCGCCAAACGCTGAAACCAGCGATGATATTTAGCCACCCCGGTCACGCACCTTTCATCTTGTCACGAATGACCGTCAGGACGGCCTCAATGCTCTGTTCCAAAGTCGAGTCGCTGGTATCTACCAGCACGGCATCCTCCGCCTGCTTGAGCGGTGCCGCGGCACGCGAAGCGTCCAGCGCATCCCGGCGTTCCATGTCGGCCAGAATGCCCTCGACCGTCACGTCCTGTCCCTTCTCGCGCAGCTCGGCGCAGCGGCGTGCCGCACGCTTTTCAGGCGATGCGGTCAGGAAAATCTTGACCTTTGCATCGGGCAGAATAACCGTACCAATATCGCGTCCGTCCATGATAACCGACTGACGGCGTGCCAGATCGCGCTGCAAATCCAGCAGATAGGCACGCACTTCAGGCACCGACGAGACCTGCGAAGCATAGGTCGAAATCTGCGGGGTGCGGATGGCATCGGACACGTCCTCGCCGTCCAGCAGCACATGCTGTGCACCGTCCTGATAAGTGAGTCCCACCTGAATTTCGGGCAGCGTTGCAAGGATACCCGGCACATCGGTGCCATCAATGCCGCGGCGGCAGACAGCCAGACCGATGGTGCGGTACAGCGCACCGGTATCCACATAGACAAAGCCCAGCTGTGCGGCAGCTGCACGCGCGATGGTCGACTTGCCCGCGCCGGCAGGCCCGTCAATCGCGACCGCAATCACGTCTTGATTCATTTCTGTTCCTCCTCTGCCGCGCTCTTTCCGGCCAGTCGACCGGTCGCCCAGGCAATCTGTAAGTTAAAGCCGCCCGTGTACGCGTCCACGTCCAGCACCTCGCCCGCAAAGTACAGACCCAGGGTGCGCTTGGATGCCATGGTCTTGGGGTTGACGTCACGCACCGACACACCGCCGGTCGTAACGATAGCCTCGGCAATCGGACGTGCGCCGGTAATCTCCACTGGGAATGCCTTGAGCAGCCGCACGAGTGCCTGACGCTGTGCCTTGGTGACCGAATGCACCTTAACGCGCGGGTCAATGCCCGAACGCTCCACGACAACCGGAATCAGTTTGCGCGGCAGCAGTTCGCCGAGCGCGTTGATAAAGTCGCTGTTCTTATGCTTTTCAAAATCGGACAGCAGACGCTTGTCCAGCGTCTTTTCGTCCAATGCCGGTTTGAGATCGATGTCGATGCGGTACTCTTTACTGCCGAAATGGCGCATGTGCGCCGATGCCGACAGGATGAGCGGGCCGGACACGCCGAAATGGGTGAACAGCATCTCACCAAAGTCCTCATAGACCGCCTTTTGTCCCTCGTAGACCGTGACCTGCACGTTTTTGAGCGACAGACCCATGAGCTTCTGGCACACGTCACCGCGTGCAACCAGCGGAACCAGAGACGGACGCGGAGACACGACCGTGTGGCCGAGTGCCTTGGCAAAAGTATAGCCGTCGCCGGTCGAACCGGTCGCCGGATAGGATGCGCCGCCGGTGGCGATGATGACTCGGTCGGCCTCGTAGGTTTTACCGTCTGCCTGCACACCGCATACCGCACCGTCTTCCCCGGTCAGAATCTTTTCTACGGTATGTTCAAATTCAAATTTCACGCCCAGTCGCTTGACATAGAAAAACAGCGCATCTACGATATCCAGCGCCTTGTCGGACACCGGGAATACACGGTTGCCGCGCTCGGTTTTGAGCGGTACACCCTCGTTTTCAAAAAAGTCCATCATGTCAGCCGGACTGCATCCGCCCAGCGCTGAGTACAGAAAACGGGGATTGACCGGCACGTTGGTCAGAACGGTCTGTACGTCGCAGTTATTGGTGACGTTGCACCGTCCCTTGCCCGTAATCATAATCTTGCGTCCGACCTTGGCATTCTTGTCGAACAACAGCACGTGTGCGCCCGCCTCTGCCGCAGCACCTGCGGCCATGAGTCCGGCAGCGCCCGCGCCGATGACTGCAATCGTCATTTATTCGCCCTCCAGCTTCTCATAGACCTGGTACTCGTCCCAGATGGACTCCAGCTTGTTGAATGTACCCTCGATCTGCTGCTGACGGTTCATACCGACCGCAACGATCAGTGCGTTCAGCACGGACAGCGGTGCAACCAACGAGTCCACGAAAGAAGCCATATCACTTTTCGCGACCAGTACATGATCGGCGTAGCGTGCGAGCGGCGACAGGCGGGAGTCGGTCAGGGCAATGACCTGTGCACCCTGATCCTTGGAATACTTCATAGCCGACAGCGTGCGCTTGGAGTAGCGCGGGAAGCTGATGCCGATAAAGACGTCACCCTTGCCGGCACGCAGTACCTGCTCGAAAATCTCACTGACCGTATTGGTATTAACCAGCTTGACATTATCAAAAATCAGCGAGAAGTAAAAGCCCAGGAAGTTGGCCAGCGCAGACGACGAGCGCACGCCCAGGATGTAAATGCGGTTGGCGTTGGAGATCGCTTCCACCGCACTCTGGAACGCCTCGCGGTCGATCTCGTCGAGCGTCATGCGGATCTTTTCCACGTCTGCCGACAGCACGGTCTGCAGGACGTCACGGTTGCCCATGCGGTCGTTGGTGACCTCCATGCGCTGCACAGCGGTCAGGCGGTTGCGGATCATCTCCTGCAAGGTCTTTTGCAGGTGTGGGTATCCGTCATAGCCGAGTTCGGTTGCAAAGCGGACGACGGTCGATTCACTGACGCCCACCGTCGCGCCCAGTCTGCTCGCGGTCATAAAGGCCGCTTTGTCATAGTGTTCTGTGATATACCGTGCAATCAGCCTCTGGCCCTTGGAAAATTCGGGCAGATTGCACTGAATCCGGTTCATCAAATCATTCATGGCGTTGCCTGTTTGTCTCCTCTATTCACGCCGTTTTTCACACATCCGGCGCGTTTTCATTGCAAAAGCAACCGCTGCACCGGCAGATGGTGTAGCGGTCTAAGTTCATTGTATGAAATATGTGAAGAAAATGCAAGAGCGTTTGCAAGTTTTTTGCAAGATGAATTTAAAATTCCTTCAAATATGCAATTTCTTCCGGGGTCAGCGCACGCCACTTTCCGGGTGCCAGTTTGGGGTCGAGCATGAGTTCACCGACCGCGATGCGCTTGAGGCGGCGAACCTCCAGACCGCACTTCTCGCACATCTTACGAATCTGGCGGTTTCTGCCCTCATGAATGGTCATTTCAATGTGCGCTTCGGTATCCGAAGCCTGGTCACGGATATATACCTTGGCAGGCTGGACGGTGTAGCCGTCGATATCCATAGGCTGCTCCAGACCGGACAGGCGGCGCAGGTCACCGCGCACGCTGACCAGATAGGTCTTGCCCGCCTCGTGTGACGGATGGGTCAGGTGCAGCGTCAATTCGCCGTCGTTGGTCATGAGCAGCAGACCCTCGGAATCGGCATCCAGTCGACCGACCGGATAAACGCGGGCATGGCAGCCCGCAACCAGCTGACGGACGGTCTTTCTGCCGCGCTCATCCTTGAGCGTGGACACGTAGCCGCGCGGCTTGTTGAGCATGAGGTAAACCTTCTCCTCGGCACGGCGCAGCGGCTTGCCGTTGACCAAAATCTTATCGCGCACCGGGTCAGCCGAGTCGCCCAGACCTGCCAGGCGGCCATTGACGGTCACGCCGCCATCGCGGATGATCTGCTCTGCCGCGCGGCGCGAGCACAGACCGGACTGTGCCATAATTTTCTGAATGCGTTCTTTCATATCTTTATCCTCTTATTTCTTTCAAAACTGATCTTTTAATCGAACAGTCCCCGGACAAAGTCCAGACACCGTTCCAAAATACCCTTGCGCGGCGGAAGCTGCTCCACATCGTACGCATAAGACAGGGTATCGGTCTTCAAAATGTGTTCGCCAATCTGATAAATGATCTCACCGTAATAGTCTCCGCCTGCCACGGTCGCATACACAAACGGTCGGCCGCGCAGGCTGTCCGTGACCTGTTCCCCCGGTGCAAGGTAGGCGGTTACTTCATGTCCGGCAATGAGCGGCACCGACTGCGCCGTCCCGCCCTCGACCGTGACCTTCCCTACCGTGTCCCCTGCCTCATGCAGGGTCACCGGGGTATATTGTGCAAACGCCTCGTCCAGCATGGTGCAGTGATCGTTCCAGTCGTCCGGGTCGTTGAGGGTCACCGCAATCAGCGTGCGACCATTGCGCTCGGCAGCCGACACCAGACACCGTCCGCACTTTTTGGTGTACCCGGTCTTGACCCCGATTGCACCCTCGTACAGACTGAGCATCTTATTGTGATTGACCATCGTGCGCCCGGCGCAGGTGATGTTTTTGGCGCTGACGATCTCACGGAAATCGGCATTTTGCAGCGCATAGGCGGTCAGCTCGGCCAGCTCCCGCGCCGTTGTATGGTGGGTCTCACCATCCAGGCCGTTCGGGTTTTCAAAATGCGTGTTTGTAAGCCCCAGTGCCTCGGCTTTATCGTTCATCGCTTGCACAAAGGCTTCCTGTCCGCCGCACTCGCCCGCAATGGCAAGTGCTGCGTCGTTTCCGCTCATCAGCATAAGTCCATACAAGGTATCCCGAATACTGACCGTCTCTCCCGGTTTGAGGTACATGGACGAGCCCTCGGTCTGGGTGTACTCTGGTTTGACCGTGTATGTTCGGTCAATGTCTCCCTGTTCGATGGCGACAATGGCGGTCATAATCTTGGTGGTTGACGCCATAGGCAGCACGGCGTCCGCATTGTGCTCATAGCGCACTTCGCCGGTATCGGCATCGATCACCACCGCACTCTGTGCACTCATCGCTCCGGCGCGTCCGCATAACAGCACCAGAAACAAACACATCAAAACCCTTGTCCGCCATCTTCGCATTTCCGTCCCTCCCGATCTTTCCTGAAAAAGAGAACCTACCCATGTATCATACGAGTAGGTTCGGCGGAATATACGGGAGAAACCGGAAAAATTTTACGGCTCGGTCGTTTCGGACTTGTTGGTCTTGAGCTCCTCGGCGGTCTCTTCAGGGTCTTCGCCCATGCGCTTGGCCAGGAAGCTCGACACCTTGCCGACTGCACCCGGAATCATCTCGACCAAACGGTCTGCGGTATTGACAGCCTGTGCATTGATGCCCAGTACATGCGTGCCCTCGGTCGGAGAGATGACCAGAAAACAAACCGGAGTCACGGTCACACCAGCCGCACCGCCGCCGCCAAAGCTCAGCGGGGTGGCCTCCTTGGAATGACGGCTCTGGAAATCGGTGCCGCCCGAGCCAAAGCCAAAGGTCACACGCGAAACCGGGATGACAGTCGTGCCGTCCGGCGTGGTGATGGGCGTACCGACGACGGTATTGGCATCGATCATGCTCTTGATCTTTTCCATAGTCCCGTTCATCAGGTCTTGGATGGGATGATGTTCACTCATTTTGCTTTCGCCTCCACTTTTTGCGTCTGTCGAATCATCCGATACAGCCGGAAGCCGTGCTTCACGCCCGCCGCCAACATGCGGATGGGACGGAACGAGCAGGCAAAGCGCAGGTCATATCGGGTCTTACTGCCCTCGAAATCGCCGTCTAACACGATTTCCAGGGTTTTGATGGTAAAATTACGGGCGAGAAACGGGTAAATAATCCCCGTGATCGCCGAGAGGTAACCGAGATACAGTCCGGTCTTGGCCGCGTCTCCGGTCGCCAGCACCGCATGGACATACAGTACATCGATGCGCAGGCGATCCTTCACGTCGTCCAGAAAATCCAGCACCTCACACATCACATCTCCCAAATCCAGTTTGGACAGGATATCCTTTCCCATTCCCGATTTGCTCGATGTTTCTTCGGCCGGTTTGGACGGTTTCTCGGATTTTTGTTTTGGCTGTTTCTTTTTGCCTTTCGGCAAGCTGATGGTCTTGTAAATCCATCCATATCGGATTTTCGCGGTGAACGTGCCGTCCTGCGCGTGCAAATCCATGCCGACACGCGGCAGGAGCAGCAAAAATGCCAGCACAAACACGATCAGCAGCACTGCGGCCAGTCCGCCTGCGATGTAGCCGGCAATCTTCAGCACAATCATCCGCCCTCACTCCGTTTCCTTGAGCACAAGCTGTTCCCCTTCGGTCAGTTCGGGCAGGTTGGGCAATTCGGACAGACCGCTGATGCCGAAGATACGCAGAAAAACGTCGGTCGTGCGGAACAAGGTTGGTCTTCCCGGCACGTCCAGATGGCCGCACGCCTCGATGAGTCCCTTATCCAGCAGGCTGGCCACCGTACCGCTCGAATCCACACCGCGCAGCTGTTCGATATAGGCACGGGTGACCGGCTGGCGATAGGCTACAACGGTCAGCACTTCGAGCGCTGCCGCGGACAGCGCCGGTGGTCTGCGGCTTTCGGTCGCACGACGCACGGCTGCGGCGTAGGCCGGACGGGTACACAACTGCACCTTATCCTCCATGCGCACCAGCTGAATGCCGCTGCCAGACTGGTCATAGTGTGCCGCCAGCGTGTGCAGCGCATACGCAACCTGTGCCGGTTCGGCATCGGCTGCCGCTGCCAGACGCGCAACGGGTACGGCATCACCAACCGCGAACAGAATGGCCTCCAGCGTTGCTTCCAGTTTTGTCATGCCCTATCGTCCTCCACCAGTGTAAGTTCGGTCTGTTCCCCATCGCCTTCCAGCACAATGCGTCGTTCCTTGGACAGCTCTAGCACGGCTAAAAAGGTAGCAACCACCTCCGACCGGCTTTTCGCGCCCTCAAACAGGCTGGTAAAGCGCAGTCGGGTCTGTCCGAGGAATCGTTTGAGGATGGCTGCAATCTTGCCCCCGACCGGCACACTCTCGCGACCGACAATGCCGCGAAAGGCGGCGGCTGACGGCGGTGTGCGGCGCTGGGCACGCTCCAAAAGTGCACGTGCAGCGCGCACCAGATCGGACGGCTGATGATGGTACTCGACCGGTCCGCGCTCGCCGCGCGGTTCGGGCGGCTTGGCAATCACATCGCGCCCAACGTCCAGATGATCGCGGAAATATGGCGTCATCTCCTTCATGCGCTGGTATTCGAGCAGCTGCTCGACCAGCTCGGCGCGCGGATCTTCCTCTTCCTCGGCTTCGGGCTTTGGCAACAGCATTTTGGACTTGATATACACCAGCTGCGCTGCCATCGCAATAAAATCACCAGCTACATCCAAGTCCATCGCCTCTGCCGTGTGCAGCACCTCCAAATACTGCTCCAAAATGGACGCAATCGGGATATCATAAATAGATACCTTATTGCGTGCGATCAGATGCAGCAGCAAATCGAGCGGGCCGTCGAACGCCGACAGATGGAAGGTCATTTCATTCATAACAGGGGACGCACCACCCGAATGGCCAACTCAATCACCCAGTTGTCGACACCTTCGATGACCAGATCAAACAGGCCGAAGTAGAGAATGACGATCAGCGCAAGCAGAATGACCGACTGATAGCGCTCCATCTTGACCTGAAGCCGGTACGGCAGAAAGGCGTTGAGCACACGCGAGCCGTCCAGCGGATGCACCGGAATCAGGTTGAATACACCCAGACCGACCGACAGTATGCCGATGTAGGTGAAAAACATGCGCAGAGTTTCCAGGAACATGATGTCGCTGTTTACCTTATAAGTCAGAAGCAACGCCACAATGTAGCTGACCAGCGCAAGCAGCAGGTTGGACACCGGGCCTGCCAGTGCAACCAGCGCCATGCCCAGTTTGCGGTTCTTGATGCGGAAACCGGACACATTGACCGGCACTGGACGCGCCCAGCCGAAGCCCAACAGCATCATACACAGGAAGCCGAAGGGATCGATGTGCGCCATGGGGTCAAGCGTCAGTCGTCCGGCACGCTCTGCCGTCCGGTCGCCCAGTGCGCGCGCCGTCAAACCGTGTGCACATTCATGAATGGTCAGACAGATGACAACCGCGGGCAGTACCAGACAGAGCGTAATGACGAACTCCCGCAGGTCTCCGCTCAGCAAAGATCGAAGTAACACAGTAAATTTCCTCCAGATAAACTGATCATTCCCATTATAGTGGATTTCATACCTTTTTGCAACGAAAACCGCAAATTTAACAAACCGTTTGCAAACGGAAACCAGTCGAAAAATCAAAAAAACGGGAGCCGTAACGACTCCCGTTTGGATGCTCTGAACGATTGGATTTTAGATGCCCAGTTCCTGCTTAAGTGCTGCGATCATCTCATCGTACTCTGCCTGAGTCAGGTGTACCGGCTCGGGATTGGTGATGGCAAACGAACCGCCGAACTCAAAACCGCCCTCGTACTTGGGTACGATGTGGAAATGCAGGTGCGGATTGCTGTCGCCGTAAGAACCCAGATTGAGCTTGGTGCAGCCCCACAGCTTCTTAACTGCGCCAGAAGCACGTGCCAGATCCTCCATAAAATCGGTGCGCTCCTGATCGTCGCACTCGCACAGCTCCTTTTTGTGCGAACCCAGTGCCAGAACGCAGCGGCCCTTATGTGCCTGATCCTTAAACAGGTACAGGGTGCCGGCCTTCATGTCACCGACCTTGAACATGATCGCTTCGCGACCCTCGTGATGCTCGTCACAGTAAAAACAACCAGTTGCCATAATGCTCTGTCTCCTTTTTCCGCGCGCGGCGGTATTCTGTTTTCAGCATACCACTTTTACACCAGAATTTCCAGTCTTTTGTGCATCATTTCCTCAAAAGTTCACAATCCTGTCCAAGCACCTTAAACGGCATACAGGTTCACATCCCATGCGGGAACGTAGGGATGATGACGCAGATAGAGCTTGTAGGACGGGTCAAATTCCTTTAACAATGCAGGAAGATCAAACAAATCTTCATTGCGGTGATAGCAAGCGACATTCAAACGAGGATGATGGATCTTGATGGTCTGCTGAGCACCCAGAAGTGCTTGGTGCTCAGCACCTTCCACGTCCAGTTTGAGCATGGTGCACGGCGCACCGCCCAGCACGCTGTCAAGCGACCGCATCTGAGTCGGGATACCCTGCTTTGCAAGCGCAGAGTTGCGTCCGGCCTTGGCCGCGAAGGTGAGCACGGTATCCTCCGACCATCCGCCTGCCTGCACCAGTTCAACCTTTCCGGTCAGGCTCTCCTCTGCGTAGCGGCTGAGCTTCTTAAAGTTTCGCTTGTCCGGCTCAAGTGCTGTGATGCTATCGTAAGCGCCATCGGTATAGGATAGCAGCTCGCGGATGGTGTCGCCATTGTACGCGCCCAGATCGGCAAAGCACTCGTGACCGTGCGGCTTGAAAATGTTTCGAAACACTTCGTCCTTATCGGTCTCGCAATGTCTCAAATAGTCGATCTTTCCGCTGATTTTAAAGTTGACAATATCGGAGAACACCTGTCTTGCCGTCTCGTCTGCCATCCAGTCGTAGGCGCGCTGAAATTCGTCAGCATGTGCGCGCACAAAGTCCAGATCAAACAGACCACCGCCTGCAACCGGTACGTCGGGTGCAACCAGATCAAACCGTGCGTTCAATTCATAAAAACGTTCCAGTAATTCAGGGCGCTGGCTGGCAAAGCTCAGCACGATCACAATGTCCTCGCCGTACTGCTCGACAACCTCGGACAATTTTTGCACGCGAAAGCCTGCAAAGCTATGTCCGCGCACAAATTCATCGCTCGCAAAGACCGTCGAGGCCTTGATTCCCTTGTCGGCAAACACGCGCAGAATCTTGTCCGCGCCGTCTCCCATGCCATAGAGTGCAATTGGTCTGCGTTCCTGCTGCAAACGCTCCCACACACTCGCTTTTTCCTGTATAAATTCCATTTTTCGATTCCTTTTCGTCTTTTTTCTCCATTATACGCGAAAACGGTCCGCCTGTAAAGTATGATAAATTTGCACAAAACAGTTGCGCAAATGCACGGGGTCTTTTATAATAAAAGCAGAATGGCAAGGAGGGCGCTCGTATGGCGAACAAAAAAAGAAACCGTATTCTCGAACTGGACCCCGAACACTTCCGGGAAGTGGACGGCGTTGTGTTCGATCTTGATAGCTTCGCCCGGCACTGCGCGCCGCATCCCGCGCCCCACAAGCCGACGCAGACCACGCAGGCAGCTGAACCGCAGGTGCAGACCGCGCAGCCGTCTGATGGATTTTCCGAAACCGGCGCGATGCCCGCTCCGGTTTTCTTCTGTGATCCGGTGCACATCGGCTGGTATCCCATCCAGATCGAAGGCCCGTCCTATCCGGTGATGGCCGGTGCGATGCAGCCTCAGCAGGGTCAGCAGATGAACACGGTGACGTATTACGCCGGCGGTGGTTCGGGCTCGTTCGCATCTTCTTATGTATCCTCTTATATGACCTCATTTATGACATCCTTTACGGCCTCGTGGATGACCAGCTGGTATTGGGGTTCCGGTTCATACTGGTACACGACTTCGGGTTCTTTCGGATCGTTTACCGGCTCGGGTTCGGCCATGCTGGCCGGTGGTTATGGATTGGAGCTGATCTAAGCCGTGCGTGCCTTTCACTCTAACTGGACGCGCCCATTTTTCGCCCGAAACGGTGCGGACGCCGTCTATACCGTTCCCCCGTTTGAGCTGTTGACCACCGCACTGTCCGCGCTGACCTGGCAGCGGGAAAACGGTTCGATCGCGATGTTATGCGACAACACGGCCAAGGACTATTACACCTCCCTTGGCCTTATTTTTTTGTGGGATGACGGCATTCATGCCGTATTGGAAGATATTCCCCGGGAAATCGCCGCAACTTGTTTCTGGGCGGCTGGCAAGCTCTATGCCTTGCAACACTTTGGTGCCCCCTGTGTCATGATCGATACTGATTTTATCGTCTGGCGCAATCTGTCCGACCGTCTGGACGGACACAAACTGATGACCATTCATTCCGAGGATATCATGCCCGACATTTACCCGGGTCCCGAAGCGTTTACCCTGCACAAACCGTTCGATCTGGCATCTCTTGACTGGACGGTTCGCCCGGCCAACACCGCCCTCTCCTATTTTGGTGACCGTGCATTTACCGAACAGTATGTACAGACTGCAATCGATTTTATGCAGGCGGCCTCCCCGGCTGACAACGGATTGACCTATATGGTATTTGCCGAACAGCGGCTGCTCGCCATGCTGGCAGCCCGTGCCCATGTTCCGCTGGACTTCTTCATGGATTTGCCCGAGCTGTTTTTATCCGGCCAAACCTGGTTTACCCATGTTTGGGGATTCAAACAGCAGATGCTTGCCGACCGTGCCCAGTATGACGGGTTCTGCACCAGATGTGCCAAGCGGCTCATGCGAGATTTCCCCGATGCCGCACTGGCTTTACAGCAAGTTCCTGCCCTTGCACCTTATTTCGATGTTCCCTTACTTTAAATAAGGATGACAAAAGCCGTCAGCATGATGCTGACGGCTTTTGTTGTTCCGGTCTGCGTTTCCGTGCCACAGACCAGCTGCTTTTTCCGTGTGTGTTACAAGTGGAGGATTGGAAGACCGACCGGTGTGTGGACAGCCGGTCTTCCGGAATCGAGATGAGAAGTTTTATGTGGAATCCGTAAACGGGAGTTCCCAAAAGGAATGGGTTGGCTTACGCCTTGACCAGCGACTCGCCCAGTGCACGGCATGCTGCCAGTGCATCATCGTCCGGGGTCTCGTGCGCCATCAGGCCATCGCCAATCAGCAGTGCACCTGCGTCATCGGCACGCTTGACCCAGTCGCGCATCCACTGGCCATCGCCCCAACCATAGGAGCCAAACAGTGCGACGCGCTTGCCGCCAAGATTGCCTTCGAGTTCGGTGAAGAACGGGTCAAACTCAGCTTCTTCCAGAACCTCGGCACCCATCGCCGGGCAGCCCAATGCCATGCGGCCATACTTCGCAGCTTCCTGCGCGCTGGTGTCCGCTACGTGCAGCAGCACCGCTTCGCCGCCTGCGCTCTTGATGCCCTCGCAGATTGCATTCGCCATCTGTTCGGTGTTGCCGGTCTGGCTCCAGTAAATCACAGCGATCTGACTCATGATAATCGTTCTCCTTTGCAGTGTAAATGGTGTAATTTGAATTGGATTATGCCGCGAAAAGTTCTAAGATCGTCATTCCGCGTTCTATGTAGCCGCGTGCCGTATCCCGGCAGCGGTCGAACTGGTGAAAGAGGCGTCTTGCCGCCTGCTCGTCACCATATACCTTCCAATACCCACTCAGCTTGCAGTCTTTTCCGCGCTGCTCGATGAATCCGCGCACGTCCTCAACCGGATAGCCCAAAAACAGGCCGATTTCATGCGGGAACTCGCGGTTTGTCATAATGCGCTCACTCAGATGCTCCAGCAGTGCATCCAGCCCCTCTTCCATCGGATAACCGTTCTGCATGAGCAGTGTACGCGCTTCCTGAGAAGCCAGATCGTTCAGAAGTCGTTCCGGACGGTAGATCAGGAGCAGAAAGCGGTAATCACAGGCGCACAGAATGCGAAAGCGCACGCCGCGATCGTGAAAGACCGCCTGATAGGTTTTCAAAAGTTCGGGTAAATCGGGATACCATGCTCTGCGGCAGGTAATCAGATTTGCAGTTTTAATTCCCGCCAGCACGGGCGCACCGTGCTCGGCAAGCAGAAGATCAAAAGAGTACATCGTGCGTCCTCCCAATTTGTTGGTTTAGACTAACCCACCTGTCTGGCTCTTCCGCCACACGGACGGTGCTGCGAGCACCGTCCGGCGGGGAACGATTCGAGAATTTGAGAAAGGGGGTGAATCCTTTAGATGTTAGTCTTAGCTAACCTCTAAACATATGTTAGCATAGACTAACCATTGTGTCAACCCTTTTCCCAAAAATTTTTTCATGCCGGTATTTCTATCCCGATTCCCTCCTGTATGCAGTTCACAGGTTGAAACAAAAAAAATAAATCCGAACCTATACAGATTCGGATTTATTTTCTATGGTGGACACTAAGGGGCTCGAACCCATGACCTTCCGCACGTCAAGCGGATGCTCTACCAGCTGAGCTAAATGTCCACGCTATGCACTTGGTGGTGGAGACGGTGGGGATCGAACCCATGACCTCTTGAATGCCATTCAAACGCTCTCCCAGCTGAGCTACGCCCCCATGACAGTGATTTTATTATACAGGCTGCCCTGCCCGTTGTCAACAAAAACTTTTATTTTCCATTTCGAGAAGTCTGCCTCTGCACGGGTGCGTTCCGATTGCATTTTATAAGGTACCACGATATACTATTAGATAAAAATACGGCTTTTGCCGGAAATGAGGAACACAATGAAATTTGTATTAGAGGCCTGTGTGGATTCGGTCGAATCTGCTCGCGCAGCGCAGACAGGCGGCGCCACCCGTTTTGAACTGTGCGGAAATCTGATTATCGGCGGTACAACTCCCGATCCTTTCCTGTTCTCCCGCGTACAGGAGTGCTGCACCCTTCCCATCCATGTCCTGATCCGTCCGCGTTTCGGTGATTTTCTGTACACTGACGAAGAATTTATGCTCATGGAGCAGCAAGTCTCTTGGTTTGCTGCGCACGGTGCACGCGCGGTTGTCATCGGTATGCTGACCCCGGACGGCGCACTGGATCGCGATGGTATGGCACGTTTGATCGAAGCTGTACGGACGCAGAATCCCGACTGCAAAATCACCCTGCATCGCGCATTTGATGTCTGCCGCGACCCGTTTGCCGCTCTGGAAACAGCCAAAGAACTCGGCGTGAACACCATCTTGACTTCGGGACAGGCGGCCAGCTGTGTGCAGGGCGCTCCGCTGCTGACCGAACTGGTACACCGTGCTGGAGACGATATAGAAATTCTGATCGGTGCGGGTGTCAATGCTGCGGTGATCGATGATCTGTTACCTTTGACCAACGCACACGCCTTCCACATGTCGGGTAAGCGCACGCTGGACAGCCAAATGAGCTACCGCCGCGAAGGTGTCCCCATGGGACTGCCCGGAATCAGTGAATTCGAAATCTGGCGCACCGATGCTCAAGCCATTGCACAGGCACGCCAGGTACTCGATACCTATTTCGCAGGTTAAAAATTTTTTCCAAAAGGGCTTGTCAAATACACAATTCCGTGATAGAATAAATAAGCTGTTAACGGCAGCCCAATGTAATATGGAGAAGTATCGAAGTGGTCATAACGAGCTCGACTCGAAATCGAGTTGGCGGTAAAACGTCACGTGGGTTCGAATCCCACCTTCTCCGCCACCCAAAGAACCATCCAAACGGATGGTTCTTTTTTGTTTTCTTTCCCCTTTTACAACTTACGTGTCTCTTAAATATTGTATTTTAAAAATATTTTCCGCCCTGCACTTTGTATGGCAAATATTTCCAGAAACTCAAACTTTGTCATATTTTGTCGAATTCTCTTCTTTCTGTGTTTCTAAATCAGGTTCGGCACAAATGTTCGCGGTCAGAATGCGAATTGACGAAGTTTTCCATTCTTCTGATAATGAATTTATATACTAATATTTTCAAATTCATCCCTTTATCCACCTTTGCGGATATCTTGAAAGGAAGTTCTTCCGATGAAACACCCTCTGCATCGACTCATCTCCGCTGTTCTGCTCCTGACTTTGGCTTCGTCCCTGTTTCCCGCATCTGCTACGCAAGCCTCAGTCAAAATTGGAGATCAGCTTTTTTCCACGCTTTCCGATGCAGTGGCACAGGCACAAGAGGGTGATGTCATCGAACTGCTTTCCGACTGTACCGTCAGTGAAACGATCGTTTTTCCGTCTAGTGTCACGCTTGACGGTTATCATTATCGGCTGACGCTCAGTAGTACAGCGTGTTTGCAAGCGTCGGGTGATCTGACACTATGCAACCTGAGCATACTGATGAACCGAAATGCACGTTCTGACGCGCCCTTTACGCTGACCGGTGAGCATGCTCAATATGAACTCAGCAACGTTGTTATTGACTGTCCCTACACTTCACGCCCTCCACACAGTACCGAACTTCTCACATTTTCAGCACAAAATAGTTCTCTGACACTGGATCAATGCAAATTTTCAAGCTCTATGGATCAATCAACCGGCATTCTGCTGACCGGAGACTGTTCGGGCAGTTCCCTTTCTCTGTATGAATCAGACATTCACATCGAGCCGCAATCGGGTGCATCATCCAGCGGTAATGCCATCAATGTAAAAGCAAGCGGGGCCGTTGAACTCACAGCAGACAGCTGCACGCTTCAAGCTTCATTTACCGCAATAGCAAGCGACGAGCAGCAGTCCGGCATGCAAGCCACGCTCACGAACTGTCAACTGTACGCCTCTACCCCGCTCTACATCTGTGCTTCCGGTGGTACGTACGAAATCTCCGACTGTACCTTGAACGATGAACAGACCAACTCGGATAAATTTTCCGGTCTGCTGTTTTTAGGGCAAACCGCACAGGATAACACCTTTTCTATTGCAGATACAAGCCTTGAAAGCGGCTCAGAATCGGCATTTTCCTGCGTGTTTTCCATCCAGAACACACAAAATGAAATATCCATCAGCGATCATTCCGCTGTATCCATCGCATCGGACACCTTAGATCTCATTCACACGGAAGACAAGCTCTCGACGCAAACCAACGTATCCGCAGATGATAGCGTGGACTTATCTGCCTTTCCAATCGTCTGGTACGATGCTGATGATCGTCTGCGAAACGCATCTACCTCACTGTCCGCCGCCGCCCCTGTATGGCAAGCTGAAGATACCGTGATTCTGCGCGGTGCAGTCAGCGGTGCAATTGACTTGCAGGTATCGGTAACTATCCTCGGTGAGCATGCTTCCTTCTCTGGCTCTCTTGCCGTCCGTGCTCCCGGCACCGTCATTCACGAACTGGATCTGTCAAACAGTGCAGTCGACTGCATGGCAGACTGTGACCTCTCGCGCAATTATTGGGGCACGCAATCGCCACCGGCAAGTGCCATCACTTCTCCCCTCTATGCCGATGCAGACCTTTCCGAGCTGGTATATACACAGGTTCCCGACGATCAAGCGGCGCAGGAAATCGATTACTTTATCACCGAAATACAGAACATTCTGTCCCAAGCGATTCCGGGCTGTACGCTGGAAACATTTGATCCACTGACGGACGGTAATGCACTCACCTCCTACGCGGAAGAACTGCGTGCACTCTGCACCCGTTTATCGCAGAGCACCACAGACGCGCAGCGCGATGCCATTTTATCGGCTTCACCGGTTCAGCAATCCCGCATGGAGCTTGCCTGGCACGTCTACTGGGCAGGGATTGAATGCAACACCACAAACAGCACCGTTACATTGTCCCAAACGCTTGATCCTCCGGGCAGCGATGCCTTGCGCACGCTGATGACACAGAATACAGCTGCCAATCAACCCATTTGCGGTATATCAGTCGACGGCACAGAAGTCGATCCTGAGCAGACGATTTCTGTTCACAGCACGCTGACGGATTGGGAATTTAACAGTCAAGAACAGGTGCGGTCACTCACATTTGAAACCGAATTACGCATCGATCAGGGAACGGTCGTAGCTGGTGACGGTACCTATCGTCTGCCGCTTCCCACGCAGGACTGCGAATCGGTACAGGCCACTATCAACCAGGCAACCACAACTTTGTTTCCTGAATACTCAGCGGAAAAATATGCATACGTAACGCTCTCGGAATTGGGTACGATTAAGCTAACACTATCACAGTCTGACGAGCCAACAGACCCGGAAGACCCCGAGGAACCAACCGAGCCGGAGGAAACATATTACACGATCACGTTGCGTGGAAATACGCACGGAACATTGCGCCTGCGCACACCATCCGAGGCCGCCCAAGGTGAAACTGTCAAAATCACGGTACTTCCTGATGATGACTACCAATTAGACACACTGGACGTGCTAGATGCACGCGGCCGCTCGATTGATTTCGATTTATCCGGCGACATCTTGCGCTTCACTATGCCCGCATCCAACGTCCGTGTCACCGCACGTTTTGTGCGCACTGAAACAGAATCAGAGGTTGTCCCAGATGATCAGCCCACGTTGCCTTCCGATGTGGCGGATGATGCATGGTATCAAGAGGCTGTCCTGCAAGCGGTTGAACAAGGCTTCATGACGCCGCTGCTCATCGGGCAATTCTGTCCCGATCTCCCGACCGCACGCGGCGATCTCATCACGGCGCTCTATCGCATGGCTGGTGAGCCGACCGCTTCGGCTCCGGCATTTATCGACATTCCGTCTGACAGTGCATACTATTCAGCTTCCATCTGGGCACGGGCTGCCGGCATTGCCATCGGTGAACCGGACGGTCGATTCCGTCCTTACGACACCGTCACCCGTGAAGAATGTATTGCGCTGCTCTATCGATTCTGCGGTACGCCACCCGTTATACAGACCGCACTTCCCTTCTCGGACTTCTCCTCGGTTTCCGACTGGGCGCGTCCGGCGATGTGCTGGGCATATCAGTCCAGCATTCTGTACGGCAACGCAGAGGGTACTTGTACCCCGCTCGCAGCGGTGACGCGTGCTGAAACGGCCGCTTTGCTCATGCGTCTGTCACAATAAAATATCCTGCATACAAAAAACAGCGTCAACCATGTTGACGCTGTTTTTTTACTCACACTTCCCGGCAAAAATCGCCCGATTTTCCGCCGCTCTTGCGCAACAGCATGACGTCCCGAATGACCATACCGCGGTCAACCGCCTTACACATATCATAGAGCGTAAGCGCTGCGACCGAAGCCGCTGTCAACGCCTCCATTTCAATGCCGGTCTTATGCGTGCAGCGCAGCGTCGAAACGATGCGCACATCGGTGTCTGAAATCGGGGTGATCTCCATTTCAATGCCCTCGATGGGCAGCGGATGGCACATTGGAATGAGCTCCCAAGTACGCTTTGCGGCCATAATTCCGGCAATACGCGCACAGGCGAACACATCCCCCTTGGACATACCGCCCGACAAAATCAGGGACAGCGTTTCAGGCTGCATGGACACGACCGCCTGCGCCGAAGCCGAGCGCCGGGTTACTTCCTTTTCCCCAACGTCTACCATACGCGCCGCGCCGTTGTCATCAATATGTGTCAGAGACAAGGCAAATCGCTCCTTTTGATCGTATTTGTACCATTAAACCACCTGTCTTTCGGTTTGTCAAGTGACAGTGAAAAGGCTTTCATAACGTTTCCGATGAAAAAGGAAAATAATATGCCAATATGTTGGTGAAAAAATACGAAAGACAGCGCAATCAAAATATGATATAATTCAGCAGAAGTCAAAAAAATCAAGCGTATTATATCGATACGACTCGAATTTTGTCGAGAAATGCGAAAATCCGACAAGTACAATTTCCATGATAACAGATAGAAACAGGACGGAACAGCACGGGGACAAATGGCGCATCCGTCCACACAGGGAGATGGATGGTATTTGAACCAATCGCAAAAAATACAGGTAGAACAAATCTGGAACACGCAGGCGGAACAATTGCAGCAAATGGTTCTGCGTCTGGTACGCGACCCAGAATCCGCTGAGGAAATCGTGCAGCAGGTGTTTCTGTCTGCCTGTCAAAAATCCGATCAGCTGCTGGCCTGCGCAAATCCCAGCAGTTGGTTATGCCGTACCTTATATTGTAAAGTACTAATTGTGTTCTGCAAACGCCGCCGCGAAAAAGGACACATCACGCTGGAAGCCATCGAACAGGAAGCTGCCTACTGGATGGACGATCTGATCGACCTCCATACGCTCTATGATGGTGTAGTTCCATATGAAGATCTCGAGCTATTGCGCCGAGCTTATGTAGAAAACGAACCTTTCCGCACCATTGCAGACGATATGGGTATCTCGCTTGGCGCGGCAAAAATCCGCGCTTCGCGCACCAAACACCGTTTAAAACAGGAAATCCGCAAACACTTTTAACGATACGCCTTCGGTATGACCGGAGGCGTGTTTTTGTTCTGTGACCGGGTCACGGAATATAAACCCGCAATCTGCTATACTCCTTACAGACCAATCGAGAGGAGAAACCAAACGATGAAAAAACGTTTTGCGGTGGTGGACACCGCACTTTGCGTTGCCTGCGGATGCTGTGTGAAGGTCTGCCCCCGTCAGGCAATCACCGTCCCCAAGGGTATCTTTGCCGAGGTTGAGCGCGCGCAGTGTGTAGGCTGCGGTTTATGCGCCAAGGCCTGCCCGGCATCTGTCATCGAGATCATGCAGGAGGAGACACCGTGAAAAAAACAAAAAAATGGTATGACTACCTGTGGATTGTGTCCGCACTCTACTTAATTTTGGGATTTTTCAACATCCTGTTTGCATGGCTGGGTCTCATCTGCTTTTTCGTCCCGCTCGCCATCGCAATCATCAGCGGAAATAAGGCATACTGCAACCGCTACTGCGGACGCGGTCAGCTCTTTCAGCTGCTCGGTGAACGCCTGCATCTGTCCCGCAACCGTCCGGTACCGCGCTTCCTCAAGCAGAAATGGTTCCGCTATGGATTTTTGATTTTCTTCCTCACCATGTTCCTCAACATGCTGTTTACCACCTATCTGGTCGCAGCCGGTGCAACCAGCCTGCGCGAAGTGGTCACGCTGCTGTGGACGTTCCGTCTGCCTTGGCACTTTGCCGCCTCGTCTGCGGCATCGGTTACCCCGTGGGTTGCACAGTTCGCGTTCGGTTTTTACAGCGTTATGCTGACTTCTACTGTACTCGGACTCATCACCATGGCGCTGTTCAAGCCCCGTTCGTGGTGCGTGTACTGTCCGATGGGCACAATGACCCAGGGCATCTGTCAGCTGCGCCATCGCGGTGAAGCAAAATAAAAAATTTTTTGATCTTTTGACTGTGCGTTGTATTTCCAACGTACAGTCTTTTGTTTTTGCCGTATAATCTGCTCTGTCAGGACCAGAGATCGTCCCAAACAGTAAGATAAGCCACTCAAACCTCAACCAACCGATCGAGAAATAAGGAGTTTTCAAATATGGAAAATACAATGTTTTGCTACCAGTGTCAGGAAACCGCAGGCTGCTCGGGCTGCACCCGTGCCGGTGTGTGTGGTAAGACCGCTGAGACTGCAAACTTGCAGGACCTGCTCATTGACGTGACCCGCGGTCTGTGCGCTGTGACCGCACGTCTGCGCACCGAGGGCAAGCCGGTATCCGACGTGATCGACACACTGGTCACCGAGAATCTGTTTGTGACCATCACCAATGCAAATTTCGATAACGATGCCATCCGCGCACGCATTTCCCAGACCATCGAACACACCCAGTCGCTGCGCGCACAGCTGAGCGACGCATCCGGTCTGCCTGAGAATGCACTGTGGGACGGCTCAGGTGACTGGGACGCACGCGCAAAGACCGTCGGCGTTCTGGCAACCGACGATGCAGACGTGCGTAGCCTGCGCGAGCTAATTACCTACGGCCTCAAGGGTATGGCAGCATACAACCACCACATTAACGCTTACGGCAAGCGCGTTGCCTCGGTCGATGCCTTCTTGCAGCAGGCGCTCGCCAAGACCCGTGACGACAGCCTGTCGGTGAATGACCTGATTACACTGACGCTGGAGACCGGTAAGTACGGTGTCGACGCGATGGCCGCACTGGACGAAGCCAACACCTCGGCATACGGCAATCCCGAGATTACCAAGGTCAATCTGGGTGTGCGCAGCAATCCGGGTATTCTGATTTCCGGTCACGATCTGCACGATCTGGAAATGCTGCTCGAGCAGACCGCAGGCACCGGTGTTGACGTATATACCCACTCCGAAATGCTGCCCGCGCACTACTATCCGGTATTTAAGAAGTATTCGCACTTTGTCGGCAACTACGGCAACGCATGGTGGAAGCAGAAGGAAGAGTTCGAGGCATTCGGCGGTCCCATCCTGCTTACGACCAACTGCCTGGTGCCGCCCAAGGACAGCTACCGCGACCGCGTTTACACCACCGGCGCAGTCGGTTTCCCGGGCTGTGCACACATCGAGGCAGACGAGAACGGTCACAAAGACTTCTCTGCGCTCATCGCACATGCCAAGCGCTGCCCGTCTCCGACCGAGCTGGAAACCGGTGAGATCGTCGGCGGTTTCGCTCACAATCAGGTGCTTGCACTGGCAGACAAGGTCGTCGAGGCGGTCAAGTCGGGTGCGATCAAGAAGTTCGTCGTCATGGCCGGCTGTGATGGCCGTGCAAAGTCCAGAAACTACTATACCGACTTTGCCAAGGCACTGCCCAAAGACACCGTAATCCTGACCGCCGGCTGTGCAAAGTACAAGTACAACAAGCTCGATCTGGGTGATATCGGCGGTATTCCGCGTGTTCTGGATGCCGGTCAGTGCAACGACTCCTACTCGCTCGCGGTCATCGCACTCAAGCTCAAGGAAGTATTCGGTCTGGACGACATCAACGATCTGCCCATCGTCTACAACATCGCATGGTACGAGCAGAAGGCGGTCATCGTCCTGCTGGCTCTGCTGCACCTGGGTGTCAAGAACATCCACCTCGGCCCCACCCTGCCCGCGTTCTTGTCCGAGAATGTCGCCAAGGTTCTGGTTGAAAACTTCGGCATCGCAGGCATCACCACGGTCGAAGATGATCTGCGTCTGTTCTTTGGCGACGCAGTACCGACCAAAATCCATGCCGACATGCACGTTGGTGACATTCTGAAGGCGCATCCCAAGGCTGCCGAAGTGCTCATGTCGTGCGGTATGCACTGTCTGGGCTGCCCGTCGGCACAGATGGAGTCGCTCAAGGATGCATGCATGGTGCACGGTCTGAACATCGAGGATGTTCTGTCTATGCTCAATGACTGATTGCGAGGAAACACACGATGAGTGCATTTTTAGGACCCATTCACGCCAGAATGTATGGCAAGGTGCAGGCAGTAAACACTCTGGCTGACACCATCGCCGTCTTTTCCGATGCACAGGGCTGGACAAGCACCCTGCTGACCGACCTGCGGGCTGCTCTGCCCGCACCGTCGGGTACCTTAGAACAGGTCATTGACCTGTCGCAAATTCACGCCTCGCTGAGCGGTCTGGTCGATCAGGCCGAGCGCCGTCTGGCGTTCGCCGTAACTCATGCAATCGCATCCGATACGGCACATATTCAGGACTTGTGCACGCTGATGGAAAATCAGGGTGCACAGGCTGCACCGCAAACAACCGAATCCTGTGTCGCCGCGTGGCAGACCATGGACACGTACTGGCTAGACGGTATGCCGTGCGACGGCGGCGTGCAGTTCTTACAGACCGAACCGGACGAAGTCGTCTGGAGTGTGCACGGCCAGCACCCAGCGCCCGATTACTGGACGCTGCGCATCCACTGGATGCAGGGATTTTGCACCAAGCTGCACCTGCGTCTGGAAATGCTCAATGACAACACTTTCCGCTTGACCCAGGAGGGCTAACACCATGACCTTGATGGAAACCTTATATAAAGAGCACGATGAAATCTGGGCATTCACCGAACAGATGACCCGGAAGTGCATCGATCTGATGGAGCACAATGTTTTCGATGCCGACAGCTTCCGGGCTGATATCGCATACATTCGCACCTATGCTGATGCGACACACCACAAGAAAGAGGAAGATTTGCTATTCCACGCGATGCTGGACGAACTTGGACAGGTGGCTGAAAATCTCATTCGACACGGCATGCTGGTCGAGCACGATCAAGCCCGTCTGTATGTCATGGAGCTGGAAAATGCGGTCAATGCCTACGAGACCGACCGTTCTCCTGCCCTCAAGCTGGAGATCCTCTCGCAGGCGATGGATTATGTTCATCTGCTGCGCCGCCACATTGAAAAGGAAAACGGTGCGATCTACCCCTTTGCCGAGCGTGCACTGTCTCCCGACACCATGCGCAAGCTGGAAGCACAGTTTCAGGCTGAGTGGAATCACGCATAAGAAAACAGGCAGACACAAACGTGTCTGCCTGTTATTTTTACATTAGTAAGACATAATCGCCTTGACGGCCTCGGCGGTCGAAGTCTTGGGCATCAATTCAAAGCCAATGCGGCCGGTATATCCTACCTCTTCGAGACACCGGAATACATTATGATAGTTGATTTCGCCCGTTCCCGGTTCATGGCGTCCGGGTGCATCCGCAACATGGATATGTCCCAGCTGATCGGCATACGTGCGGATGGTGTCGCACAGACTGCCCTCGTTGAGCTGCATGTGATACACGTCATAGAGCACCTTGAGCATGGGCGAGCCGATGAGTCTTGTCATTTCTGCGGCCATTTGGGTATGTGCGAGGAAGTTTCCGACATGGTCAGTCGTGATGTTAAGGGGTTCGAGGTTCATGGCAATGCCGCTCTCCTCCGCAATTTTGGCGCACTCGAGCAGCATGTCGTACATTGAGCACAACTTCACTGTATCGCTCAGATCGTCATAGTGATTGACCACGATACCACCGTCACCGAGCGCGTTGGAATGGATGGTAACCGACTTTGCACCGATCTTCTGTGCTGCTGCAACCGACTGGCGCAAAAAGTCCAGATACTTCTCCTTGTGGGTGGGATCGATCAGCGAATAGTCGGCATCTCCATTAAAACCGGAAATTCCGATGCCCGCCTTTTCTGCCGCTGCCTTGACCACATCCAAATCCTTGTCTGTCCAGCTCCAGAACTCTACATACTCAAATCCGTCGTCTTTTGCCGCCTGGAAGCGATCCAGAAACGGAATCTCATAGTACATCGGTTCAATGCAAGCAGAGCGCATGAATTTCATAGCAAAACCTCCTCAAAACGATTGTCCGTGTGCAAACTTTCCCTGTGATTTCTCTTTATTTTATGTGTTTTTACACGCACTGTGCCTTTATTGCTATTATACGCACACAGCCCACAACCTGTCAATGTGCTTTCTCCCGCTCGCCTTTCGCCCATTCTCAAAGTTTTCACTTTACCCGACAGATATACAATCATTTTCTCGTTTTTCCTGCAATATCTGTACAATCCAAAGTCATTTTATGCACTTTTCCCATTCTATCCCTGTCTTTCTATTCAACCCGCACAATTTTTGTGTGCATTTCTATTCTCGGCATCTTTGATCTGGTTATATCGTTTACACTTTCCTTGTATCTTTATATCTTATTTGCATGACTTTTCCTTTTTTCCGCCCAATCCCCTCGATACTCGCACAGATTGCCGTTCTTGCCCCGTGCATACTTTATCCGCATCCAAAAATTCACAGGATTTTCGAATTTTTTGATCTCTTGTAAATATTTTTGAAAAAGCATGTGCACCGCACAGAATCTATGGTATACTGAAAACAGTTCTGTCAGCGCACTCTTGGTACAGTGCGCTTTTTACTGAAGCAACAAGGAAGTGATCCAGTATGGGAAAGCGTCCCACCATTCAGATGGTCGCCGATCGCGCCGGCGTTTCTCGCGGTACGGTCGACCGTGTCCTCAACAATCGCTCTTATGTCAAAGCCGAAGTGCGTACCCGCATCCTAGCTGCTATGCAGGAACTCGGCTATGTTTCTCCGCGCGATGCGCACCAGCGTGTGCTCAGTGAATCGCGTTTTTCTCCCATCCGTCTGGGTGTCATTTTGCCCAACTGGCCGGATGATCATTTTAGAAATGAAGTGCAGCGCGGCATCCAGACCGCGCGCGCTGAGCTGACCGACTTTCACGTCGATGTCATGCTCTGCCACTGTCAGACCGATATTCCCGGCGAGGTCATCGAACTGCTCGACCAACTAGTCGCAGACGGTGCACAGGGCATCGCCATGTGCGCCATCGCCAACATCGCCATTGAGGCAAAAATCGACCAGCTGGCAGCACAGGGAATTCCGACCATCACCTTTAACTCCGATCTTCCGAACAGCAAGCGCCTGTGCTTTATCGGTCAGGACTACCGCCGCAGCGGCCGCATTGCCGCCGAACTGATGAGCAAATGCATCGATCCCAAGGGCAAAATTCTGGCTGCTGTCGGCAATCTGGAATTTGACGGTCACCGCACCCGTCTGGACGGATTCTGTGAGCGCATGCATGAATTGGGATTTGATAACGGTCAGATTGAAATTGTCGAGACCTTCAACGATTACCACACCACCTACCGCAAGGTGCTCGAATCCCTCAGCCGCTGCCCCGATCTATCCGCCATCTATATGGCCAATCAGAGCGTTGCCGGCTGCACCGAAGCCATTCACGCCGCCACGCCCAAAACTCGTATCCGGGTCATCTGTCACGATATCTCGGAGAGCACCAAGCGTTTGCTGCGCAGCGGTGATGTAGATCTTGCCATCTCGCAGGACATCTACCAGCAGGGCTATTTGCCGCTCATTCTGCTGCGTGACCTGCTGCAAAAGGGAAAATCTCCCGCGGCTCAGCAGCCCGGTTCCAACATCTCGATTTTCTGCGCAGAAAATTTATAACAACCTCGACCATTAAAAGAACCCCCGGACGGTATCCATGTCCGGGGGCTTTTTCAGGCAGAAAAAACAGCCGTGCGCAAATTGCCGCGACGGCTGTTTTGGGAATCTTACAAATCACTTTGAAATCAAAGTGCAGTGCATTTTGTAGGTCTTCTGACTCACGCTTTCAGAGCGGTTATTCCGCATCAACGTCTTAGTACCGCAGCCTTCCCAGTTTCCCAGTGACCGGTTTTCACCTTTTCAGCGGTACGGACTCGCGCTTCAGCAGCGATAAGCTGTGGGGTACGTCCCTCTTCCCTTGTTTAGCCTCTGCCGTTCGCACACCCGTAGTGTGTCAGCCCGACAGCGGCCACAAAAGTAAAAATTATATGGTACTTACGATGCGCAGATTGCCAGTGCTGCATCCGCTGCGCTTGCTGCGTCCGGGGTGTAGCAGTCTGCACCGATGGAATCGCAGAATGCCTGGGTGATCGGCGCGCCGCCAATCATGATCTTAACCTTGCCGTTGAGCTCAGATGCCTTGACTGCCTCAACAACCTCACGCATCTCGGTCATGGTGGTGGTCAGCAGAGCCGAGCATGCAATGATGTTCGCGTTATTCTCACGCGCTGCGTCCAGATACTTTTCAACCGGTACGTCAACGCCCAGATCGATGACCTTCAGGCCCTTGCCTTCCATCATCATGCGGACCAGATTCTTACCGATATCATGCAGGTCACCCTTGACCGTACCGATGACAACCGTGCCCTTCTCCTCAACGCCTTCGGTTACCAGATAAGGACGGAGCAGCTCGATGCCCTTGGTCATTGCACGTGCTGCGATCAGAACCTCAGGAACGAAAACTTCGTTGTTCTTGAACTTCTGGCCGATGATATTCATGCCATCGAGCAGACCCTTTTCCAGGATGTCGCCTGCCGGAATGCCTTCGTCAAGTGCCTGCTGTACGCAAGCCTTTACCTTCGGTGCACGTCCCTGCTGCAGCCAGGAGCTGATATCAGTCAAAATAGCGCTCATAATTATATTCTCCCTTTCACAATCTTATCGTTTGGATTCCCTCTTCGGGCGCGTGCAACTCCAGCGCACAGCGGATGCACTTTCCGCTCGGCTGTCTGCGTTGCCGCCCCGATCTGTTGTATGTATCATACCAGTCCCCTGTCTTTTTTTCTTGAACTCATTTGCGCTTTTTTGTACTATCTTATCACTTTTCACAGGAGTGCCTTTCAAAATTCATGCGTTCTTGGGCAAGTATACAGTGCCCTCTCACCGCAAGGTTCTTTGCATTTTATTGAAATTCACATTGCATATCACAAAAAAATCTGCTATATTGAAAAAAAATTAAACTGTCTTCCCCAGGAGGTTTCTGAGCATGGACTTCCAGCAACAATGCCTGCACTACTGCAATTTTGTGCAAACGCTGACGGGTACACACTGTACCCTTATCCGCATCCCGGACGGCTCTTTTTGCAGCGAGCCTTTCCGCACAGTCTGTGACAATTATCAGTGCAACGCCTCGCATACCCACCTGTACGGTGCATACGAGGCTGAGCGCTGGGACGGAAAATATATTTATTACTGCCCGCGTGGTCTGGTGTTTATCGCCACCATGGTGCATGACCCGGACAATCAGGGCGATCTGTGCATGATTACCGGCCCCATCGTTATGGCGAACTCACTTGATGACCCGTACGAGGACAACATCCTCTCGCTGGAAAACGTCGAGGGTATCCCGCGCATGACCACCCAGCAGACCCGTGCGCTCAGTGAACTGTTACGCGCCGCCGTCGGCTATCTCAGTCAGGAAGACCGTGCGCCGAACGTTGACTCTGGCCGTCAGGCACAGCTACTCAACATCATGTACGATCTCTATTCCTCGGCTGAGGCGGCAGAATACCCCATCGACAGCGAGCGTCAGCTCCAGCAGAGCATCCGCGCTGGAGACAAGGAAGGCTCTCAGCGACTGCTCAACGTGCTTTTGTCCGGTCTGTATCTGGCCTGCGGCAATGATCTGGCCAAAATCAAGCAGCACGTGCACTCCCTGCTTGTGCTGATGTCCCGCGCAGCCATCGACGGCGGCGCCGATGTCAACGATATCTTCCGTCTGAGTCAGTCTTACGAGCCGGAGATCGAAAAACTGCGCAATCTGGAAGAACTGAACCGCTGGCTGAGCATGGTACTGCACCGTTTTATTAACTTCGTCTTTGACTTCAACGATATCAAGCACCACAACGTTATCTACCAGACCACCGCCTACATCAAAGAAAATCTGGCCGAAAAACTGACACTTGAGGATGCAGCCGAGCATGTATCGCTGTCTAAGTCCTACTTCTGCCGCATTCTGAAGGATGAACTGGGCTACACCTTCACCGAGTACGTCAACCATCTGCGCGTTGAGCGCGCTAAGCTGTACCTACGCGACAGCACCATGTCCATTGCAGATATCGCCTACGCGGTCGGTTTTGACGATCAGAGTTATTTTACCCGTATTTTCAAAAAGCTGACCAACGTCTCGCCCGGTCAGTACCGGAAGAGCAAAAAGTAAATTTTTTTGATCTCTCGAAAAGTCAACAAAACCGCTCCTTTTTCGGAGCGGTTTTTTCATTGCATCATGCCTCGGTCTCGTCAATCTTGACCGCGCAAATTTTCTTGTTGGAATAGTCAGCCTGTACCCGTTCTCCCGGATGACAAACCAAAAAGCGCTCTTCATCCCACGGGCCATGCAGCAGCGCCTCAAAATAACCCATTTCTCCCGGCTCTTCAAAGTACGTCCAGCCGAAGTCCTGTGCCGCCTGTTTGGTGTACGCCTCGTATTCGGGATAGCGCCGTAGCGGACAGGTGATGTATCCGCAGCTTTCATACCCATGCATCCAGGAATTCGTGCTTTCCATCAGAAAATCGGCATTTTCCTCGCCGTATAGTTCGGCATACTGCGCACGCTGGACACGATAATTTTCGGTCGACGGCGTAAACGCCTGTTCAATCCAGCCCGGATTATACCAGTAAATACCCTTGTGTTCGGCAAACAGTTTGCGGTATCGGTCAGCCGAACCCAAAAAGAGTGAAATGCAGTCGTCACAGCGCGGAATGACCAACGGAAGCGAGCGCGGACACAGACCGACCACGCCGTTGGAACACAGTCCGTATCCCAGGCAGATCACTTCAAAGCGCTGGTTCTCGCGCAGCATCTCATTTTCCCGCTCGATCTCGTCAATGATGCGCTGCAGCTCATGGCGCAAAATGTCCGGTGTGTCGTGCAGTCCCTGCCGCAGCCACCAGGTACGGATCGGGTTCTGACTCTCGCTGACCAGATGGCTGATTTCCCGGTTCATCACCATACAGCCGATAAATGCCGTTCTCATCGTTCCTTTCTCTCCCTCTTGTACGGTTTTGCCTCCATTATACGTACGACTTTGCCCGCTGGCAAGCAATTTTTTCACGCTTCCAGGCATTTTTTCATTTTGGTACTTTCTTGCCATTCTACTCAAAATTCTGCGCAAATTGTCCTATACAGTGGGCGCATGCACCGCTATACTGAAATTAGCTATCTATATCTGAAAACGGGAAGGGGCAAACGTACTATGCGTATCGGCATTGGCATCGACACCGGCGGCACCTCGACCGATGCCGTCCTGATCAATCTGGACACCCGCGCCATTTTGGACACTTCCAAGGCGCTGACCACCCATTACGACCTGATGGCCGGCATTTTGAACGCACTCGATGGGCTCGATCCCGAACTGTGCCGCAAAGCTGAACTTGCAGGTCTGTCCACCACCCTTGCGACCAACGCCTGTGTCGAGTCCAAGGCGCGTAAATCCCGTCTGCTGCTGCTCGGCATCGATCATCAGGGCATCGCGCGCAACGGCGCCCGGTTCGGACTCAATGACCCGGACGATATCCGCTATCTGCCCTGCCGCACCACCATCCGCGGTGAAGTACTTGAAGAGCCCGACTGGTCTGTCCTGCGCCAGCACGCCAGAGAGTGGTTTTCTGACGTGGAAGCAGTCGCCGTGTGTGAAATTTTTGCTGTGCGCAACGAGGGTGTTCTGGAAAAGAAGGCCGCACAGATCATCGAGGAGGAAACCGGCCTGCCGGTCGTGGTTTCCAGCACGCTTTTCGGTGACCTGTCCAGTCTGGAACGCGCAGCCAGCGCACTGCTCAACGCCGGACTTATCCCCATCACCCGCGATTTTCTAAACGCTGCCAAGCAGGCCTTCCGCGCCCGCGGCATCTCCGCCGAGCTCATGGTCGTGCGCTCGGACAGCAGCCTGATGAGCTGCCCATTTGCGATGAACCACGCGGTCGAAACCCTGTTGTCCGGCCCTGCCGCCTCTGCACTTGGCGGCAGCACACTGGTCGGAGCCGATCAGGCTATTATCGTCGACATGGGCGGCACCACGACCGATATTGCACTGATTGACAATCGTCTGCCCATTCTGTGTGAAGACGGTATCCGAGTTGGAGACTGGAAAACGCTGGTGCACGGTCTGTTCTCGACTTCCTTTGCACTCGGCGGTGACAGCGTCATCCGCTGGCGGTTCGATGCCCTCACCATCGGCCCCGAGCGCGTCATTCCGCTCTCTCGACTGGCGGTACAGTATCCCGAAATCGTGCAAACGCTGCGCGACCAGATTCGCGCAACGCCCACCCACTCGCTGCCCATGCACGAGTTCCTGACCCTCGGGCGCACCGACTGGGAGACCATTCCCATGACACCGGAAGAAGAACGGCTGTGCCGTGCACTCACACGCGGCCCGCTCAGCATCCAACAGGCGGCAAATCTGCTGCATCTGGACAAGTATTTGCTGGACACGTCGGCACTGGAACAGTCGGGCGCCATCGTGCGCGCTGGACTGACTCCCACGGACGTGATGCACGTGCGCGGAGACTTCACCGCATACGACACCGAATGCGCCTGTCTGGCAGTTTCCTTTGCCGCGGCTTCGCTGGATTTACAGCCCGAAACGCTGTGCCGTCGAGTATATACCGAGATCGAGCGCCGCATTTTTCTGGGTGTCTCGCAGATGCTGCTCGAACATACCCACCCGTATTTCCGCAAAAACGGTCTGGATGAGGGGATCAAGGCCGTTTTGGAACTGCAATGGAACGAGCGGCACAAAGAACCGTCCGGTCTGCTGCATCTCGGGTGTTCCACTCCGGCCACCCTCATCGGCATCGGCGGTCCCATCCACCTGTTCCTCAAGGCCGCAGCCGACGCGCTGCATGCACCCTGCGTCATTCCCGAACACGCTTCCACCGCAAACGCGGTCGGTGCAGTCACCGGACAAATCACCGCGACGGTATCGGGTGAAGTCCGCGTGCACGCCCGCTCGGCTGAAACATCCGAGTTTCAGGTCATCATTCCCGGTCTGGCGACCCACTGGTTTGCTCAGGCAGAAGATGCAGTCGCTTACTGCAAATCCTGTCTGCGCACGCAAGCCGAACAGAATGTGCGCGCACAGGGCGCAGTGGGTGAACTCCGGGTGACCTTCCATACGACCGACAACTGCTATGACGGCACCAAGCTGTCAACCCATCTCTCGGCAACCGCAAGCACCTACGTACATCCCGAAGCAAAGGAGGATAACGCCGACTGACGGCGTTTTGACCCATTATGCCTACCATCACCATTTTAACGGCAAACCGTGAAATTCAAACTCAGGCACCGGCCGGAACGCTGCTGTCCGCTGTGCTTCAGTCGGAATTACCGTCTTTCGCGCTGCCCTGCGCGGGCAACCACACCTGCGGCAAATGCCGCGTACAGATCTCCGGCCAGGTCTCCGAACCTGACGCACATGAGTTAGCGTTCCTGTCTGCCGATGACCGCACAAACGGCATTCGACTGGCCTGTTCCTGCCGGATTTCCGGTGATATGACGGTCACTGTACACACGGCTGGGCCATCCAAGATTCTGGCTTGGAATGAAATTCCAACGTTCACACGCACCGAGACCGGTTACGGCATTGCGGTCGATATCGGCACGACCACCGTCGCCATGCAGCTATTTGACCGTGTCTCGGGCACCGTACTGGCCGAGCAGCTGGCCGAAAACGCCCAGCGCAGCCACGGCGCAGATGTCATTTCACGCATTGAAGCCTGCAAGGCAACCGGATTGGATACGCTATCCGCGCTCATCCACGATCAACTGGAACAGATGGCGCAGCGCTGTTTAACCGAAGCCGGTATCTCGCACATTGACGAGGCGGTCGTGACCGGCAACAGCACCATGCTCTATCTGTACGAGGGCATTGACCCGTCGGCACTGGCCGTCGTCCCCTTCACCATGTCCACCTTCTTCGGCTCGACCAGCCGTCACACCCTTGCCGGTGCACCGGTCTATCTGCCTCGCTGTATCGGTGCTTATGTCGGTGCGGATATCACCTGTTCCATTCTGGCTTCCGACATGCTGCATGAGGATGGGGTACAGCTCATGACCGACATCGGCACCAACGGCGAAATGGCATTGTACAAGGACGGCAAGCTGCTGTGCTGTGCCACGGCAGCCGGCCCTGCATTCGAGGGTGCCGGACTGAGCTGCGGCATGCCTGCCGCGCCGGGTGCCATCCGCACGGTCGAGTTATCGGACAATCAGGTGACCTACACAACGGTCGGCGACCGTCCGGCGGTCGGCATCTGCGGTTCGGGCATTCTGGACGCCCTGCGCGTCATGCTCGCGCAGGAAACCATCGACGATACCGGCTATCTGGAAACCGAAGATGAGGAAAGCTACACCATCGGTAACAGCACGGTAGCCATCACCCAAAAGGACGTCCGGCAAATCCAGCTTGCCAAATCCGCCATCTGCGCCGGACTGCTCACGCTCATGCAGGAGAGTAGCATTACCGCCGATGAAGTCGCACTCTTCCACGTCGCAGGTGGTTTTGGCAGCAGCATCAACTATGACTCAGCAGCAGCCATCGGCCTGTTCCCGGCAGCTCTGACCCGCAAGACGCACTTCATCGGAAACGGTGCACTCGGCGGCGCAGCCATGCTGCTGATGAACCGCGAACTGCGCACGATCAGCGAACGCATGGCACAGGAAGCCTGTGAGCTGTCGCTGTCGGCCAGCCCAGTCTTTATGGATGCGTACGTCGACTGCATGTCCTTTATGGAATTTTAACCCCATCATAAAACACAGAAAACCGCTCCCAAACGAGAGCGGTTTTCTTGTGTCTGCTGTCTGAAAAAAGACAGGTATGAACATACGCCTTTGACAGCGTTGTTCGGCTGATTTTCATTCTGCATGCAGTCATGCAGGGTTGGTCAAACTTGACCTTACAGGCCCTCTTCCTCCAGAATATCGTCCAGATCTTCCAGATACGGGGTATCGCAGCACAGCTCGACCGGTGCCTTCTTAGCATAGATGCCGACCGATGCCGCAGACTTTGCGATGGGCTGCATGGTACCTGCACCAGCGACGCAGCCGCCCGGGCAAGCCATGCCTTCGAGCAGGTAGCCGTTATACTTGCCTGCCTTGGCCATCATCATCATCTTCTTGCACTCTGCCAGGCCCTGTGCGCTTGCAACCTTGATGTCGCAGGCGGGCTCCAGCTTCTTCATGCTATTGACAACCGCCTTTGCAACGCCGCCGCTGACCGCAAAGTTACGGCCGTCGGTGCTTGCCTTGGACAGTGCTTCTTCCTCTTCAATGGACTCCAGATCAATGTTCTTAGCATTGAACAGACCCATCATTTCCTCAAACGTCAGGACATAATCAATGTCGCTGCGTACCGAGCGGCGGCGTGCTTCCAGTTTCTTTGCCGCGCAGGGTCCGATAAATACGATCTTTGCCTCGGGATGACGCTTCTTGATCATACGACCGGTCAGTACCATCGGAGTCAGTGCCATGGAGATGCACTCCTTGTACTCCGGGAACTCCTGCTTTGCCATCATCGACCATGCCGGGCAGCAGGAAGTTGCCATAAACGGAATCTTCTCCGGTACATGATCGAGGAAGTCGATGGCTTCCTGGGTTGCACACAGGTCAGCGCCAACCGCAACCTCGATAACATTGGCAAAGCCCAGTGCCTTCATTGCTGCGCGCAGCTTCTCCGGGGTAACCTTGGGGCCGAACTGACCGACAAATGCCGGTGCAACAGCCGCGTAAACCTTCTCGCCCTTCTTAATAGCCTGGATGACCTGGAAGATCTGTGCCTTGTCAGCGATTGCGCCGAACGGGCAGTTAACCAGACACATACCGCAGGATACGCACTTGTCATAGTGGATCTCTGCGCAGCCGTTCTCGTCCGAATGGATTGCGTTCACGCCGCAAGCCTTCGCGCACGGACGCTCCTGCTTGATAATTGCATTATACGGGCATGCCTCCTGGCAGCGGCCGCACTTGATGCACTTTTCCTGATCGATGACCGAGCGGCCATTGATGATGTGGATGGCATCCTTGGGGCAAACCTGGGTGCAGGGATGCGCCAGACAGCCCTGACAGCCCTCGGTGACTACGATCTGCTTCTCCGGGCAGGCATGGCAGGCAAACTTAATGATGTTGATGAGCGGCGGCTCATAGTACTGCTCCTCGGTCGAGCACTTTTCGATGCCATCCGAGATCGGCTTGTCAGCCGCAGCGGTGCGCACCGGCATACCCATTGCCAGACGCAGACGCTCGCCTACAATCGCACGCTCCAAGAAAATGCTGTCACGGTAAGATGCACGCTCACCGGGCAGGATCTGGTAGGGCAACCCCTCCATGGTCTTTGCATAATCGTCGCTCTCATACGCCATACGCGCAATTTCGGTATAAACGCGGCGACGAATCTCGTTAATGCTGGTATAAACTCCGCGCATACAGAGACTCCTTTCACGATTCCTCAATATTCTTTCAATCTCGCTCTCATAGTATAATAGTTTTCCAACATTTTATCAATCCCTTTCTCATATCTTACCCATTATTTACCGGTAATTTGACCAAGTTTGCCAACATTTTTGTATTTTTCGTTACAGCTATTCGCTGTCATTTTGCATACAATTTCAGGAAAGCAAAAGACCTGCCATTTTTGGCAGGTCCTGATCGTTTTTCTGTCCATCTTATATGGTACTTTGTCCTCGCTTGAAGGACAATAATGTCTGTACGTCCTTGCGTCGTGGTGCCGGCGGCGTCTCATCCGGGTAGCCTAGAGCAATCAGCGCCATGAGTTCCTGATCTGCGGGAATGTTTAAAAAACGCTCGAGCGCCGGGCGGTCGAACACACCCATGATGACCGTTCCCAGTCCCATATCGTGTGCGGCAAGGCACAGGGTCTGTGCGGCGATGCCGCAATCGTAATACTGCCATCCCGGGCCGCGATCGGTCGAAAAAGAGCCGTCCCGCTCGTATCCCGAACGTGACTTCACAAAGGACTGCGCGAGCAGCACTGAGCACTGATCGATGATGCGTGCGTTATAATCGGGTACATACTGACAGATTTGTGCGCGGTCTTCGGGCTCGATGACGGCCAGATAACGGCTCACCTGCGTATTCTTCCACGAAGGCGCGAAAGCGGCAAGCGATACCACCTGCTCGACAGTCTCAGGCGCGACCGGCTCATTGGTAAATTTACGCACACTGCGGCGGGTCAAAATACAATCCTGTGTATTCATAAAAACGATCACCTCTTTTTTTCTATCATAGATTTTCACCCGAAAAAAGTCAACAAACAGGGTGTATAAATTCATCAAATCTTCATAAACTATCCCATTCCTGTCCTTGGCCTTGCCGGTTGCACGGTCTGTATTTGACAAGGCGGCACATCCGTGTTAGAGTGGACTTACAAATTTTTCCGGTATGCCGGAATCCGAAAGCGAGGAATCCCTATGCCCAAAACCGTTCCCGCCCGTGCGGAGGTCGATCCGCAGTTTCAATGGGCGCTGACCGATATTTTCCCCTCCGATGAAGCCTGGAGCTCCTGCTACGCTGAGACGCAGTCCATGCTGGACAAGCTGTGCGGCTTCGAGGGTCATCTGTCCGACTCTGCCGACACTTTGCTCGAATATCTGCGTTTTGGTGATACGCTCAGTGAAAAGCTGGATGCGCTCGGCAACTATGCGCAGCGCAAGAGCGATGAGGACACAAGAAACGCAGTCTATCAGGAGATGACCGCAAAATTCACCAACCTGGCTGTCGCAGTCGGTCAGGCCGACGCGTTCTCCACACCCGAACTGCTCGCCATCCCGGACGAGACACTGAACAGCTTCTATCAGGCTGCGCCCGGTCTGTCTCACTACCGTCTGGTGCTCGACCGCGTCCGCCGTCAAAAGCCGCACACGCTGTCGCGTGAATGCGAAGCGCTGCTGGCCGCTGCCGGTCAGCTCGGACAGTGCCCGGATGACATTTTTTCCATGCTCAACGATGCCGACATGACCTTCCCGGACGCTGTGGACAGTCAGGGACAGTCTCATCCGGTCACCCACGGCACCTTTGTTCCCCTGCTCCAATCTCCCGACCGTGTACTGCGCGAAAATGCTTTCCATTCGCTGTACAGCGTGTACGGCCAGTACCGCAACACCTCGGCCGCCGTGCTCAGCGCACAGATGAAGCAGCTGCAATTCTTCGCCGATGCACGCCGCTACGACTCTGCCCTGCACGCCGCCCTGGACGGCACCGAAGTACCGGTCGAGATCTATCACAACCTGATCGCTGCTGTCCGCGACGGTCTGCCCGCTATGCACCGCTATGTGCGTCTGCGCAAAAAGCTGCTCGGTGTAGACGAGCTGCACTTTTACGATCTGTACACCTCGATCGTCGCCGATCAGGATGTCGAGGTCGATTACGAAGAGGCCAAGCAGACCGCACTGGAAGCACTTGCTCCGCTCGGTGACGAATATCGCGCTATGCTGGAGGAAGGCTTTGCAAACCACTGGATCGATGTATACGAAAATCAGGGCAAGCGCTCGGGCGCGTACTCTGCCGGCCCTTACGGCACCCATCCGTACGTTCTGTTAAACTACACCGATACCTTAAACGATGTGTTTACGCTCGTGCATGAGATGGGACACGCGCTGCACTCCTATCTGTCCAACAAGCACCAGTCGGTCACCTATGCAAACTATGTGATCTTTGTCGCCGAAGTGGCCTCGACCTGCAATGAGTCGCTGCTCATGCAGCACTTGCTGAACAAGACCCAAGACAAGCGCCGCCGCGCTTATCTGGTCAACTACTTCCTCGAACAGTTCCGCGGTACGCTGTACCGTCAGACCATGTTCGCAGAGTTTGAGCTGTGGTGCAGTGAGCAGACCCGTCAGGGCATCCCGCTGACCGCAGAATCACTGTCGGCCAAGTACCAGCAGCTCAACCGCGATTACTATGGTGAGGACATCGTGCTCGATCCTGAAATCGCGCTGGAATGGGCACGCATTCCGCACTTCTATTATAACTTCTATGTCTACCAGTATGCGACCGGCTATGCCGCAGCCATCGCGCTGTCTCAGCGCATCCTCAAAGAGGGTGCACCCGCTGTGAAGGATTACCTGTCCTTCCTGTCCAAGGGTTGCTCGGCCGATCCGGTCACCCTGCTGCGCGGCGCAGGCGTGGATATGGCTTCCCCCGAACCGGTTGCCGCTGCGCTCAAGCTGTTCGATTCTCTGGTCACCGAACTGGAAACCCTGCTGCAAGACTAAACATCCGTCAAAAAAAGACCGCTCCGAAGAGCGGTCTTTTTGCTTATTCTTTCCATTCGTCCCACCAGACGTTGAATGGCCCGGTGTAATTGGTCTTAAAGCCGGTCAGACTGCGGGTGCAGATCTTCTGCCAGCCGCCCGGCGTATCTCCCAGATTGGAGAACACCAGAATGCCGCGTCCGCGCAGCCACTCAATATCCTCGCGCTCAAGCGCTTCGATGTTGAGGCCAACTTCGAACAGCTTCATGGACGGAATCTTTTCCTTCCACTCGGGTGTCAGGCGGCGAATGTTTGCGCCCAGCTTGACACCTTCGGGCAGGCGATTGTGTCGGGCATAATCCTGAATTTCGTCGATCAGCTCGGGTTCTCCCGAAAATACAATGCAGTCGCTGCGTCCGGAAAAACCTTCGAGCAGGGCGCACAGTTCGGGCATCATTCCCGGTGCCTTGTACTCAATTTCCAAAATCACACGGCGGGTCAGCTGCTCCATCCACTCAAACAGATCAGACAGACGCATCAGCTTAGCCACACGCGGATCTTTCTGTCGCTCGATCTCATACGGATGATCGGGGTCCTGTCCCAGCTGGCGCGCAACGTCCACCGCTTCATGCTCTTCCATGCCCTCATCCTTCCAGTTGTCCATCAGGTGATTGGCATAAGGCAGTTCAAGCGCTTCCAGCTCCGCCCAGGTACAGTCGCGCACCGCGCGGGTGCAGGGATGGTCAGAGCCGCAGGTCAGACGCTCCAGGGTTTCGTCGTGATGAATGACGATCACCCCGTCCTGGGTCATACGGATATCGATTTCCAGTCCTTCAATTCCGCCGTGATAGGCCGCGCGAAAGGCTTCGAGCGTATTTTCCGGAGCAGCCTGACTGATGCCGCGATGCGCCATGCGCCAGGGGCCGGTATACTGCTTTCTCATGGTACTCGTCTTCTCCTTCTCAAACACGGCAAGGTGCGCCGCACGTCTTTTCAGCTTCACTATACTGCGCCCCCCAGAGAATGTCAACAAAAATTCGGTTAAATTTGCTAATTTTACCCTGACTTTCCCCCGTGCATTTGGATGTGGTTTTGTTTCTTTCGCTTCATCATGCACTTATAGCATACCCGGAACTTAGAGGAAAGCGGCATGGGTGCATGGCAAACCTGGCAGCTTTTACCCTTTTGGGACAACTCTCGCACCAGAAGTTCGTTGATTTGCAGCGCAGTATTCTCTTTTTCGGTGCGCAGCCAGTCCAAATCGACCGGCTGGCGAAATGCACGACAGAACGAATAGTACAGATCGAGCATCTGGCTGTATAATTCCAGTCCGTCGAGCGAGCTCTTGCCCCGCCGCGGCCATTCGATCTCCCGTCCTTCCAAATACTGGCCGCAGTACAGCAGGAAATAGTCCATCAGTTCCTCTTCCCGCTCGTCAAACGGAATGGTCGCAGCCCGCAGGGATTGTTCCTTATCCAGCGCAAGCCCACAGTCCTGCAGGGTCTTTAAAATAAAGATGTATCGGTCGATCGGCATTTTTTTATATGGCTCGATCGCCGGAATGCTGTTCCACACCTGCAAGACTTCGAGCAGATCGTGATCGACGCGCAGAACCAGATCGGAAAATCCCAGCATGGCCTGCTTGATCGGTTCAACCGGTGCGGAAAAGCCCTGCCAGATGGTCTCGCTGTCGATGGTTGCGGTCACAAAACCCTCATCATACACGCCAAACCGTCCGGCACGTCCACCAATCTGGCGGATTTCCTCCGGACGCAAAGCGCGATTGTGCAAGCCGTCAAACTTGCGGTCACGGGTGAAAATCACGCGGCGGATGGGTAGGTTCAGTCCCATGCCGATGGCATCGGTCGCCACCAGCACACGCGTCTCACCGCGCAAAAAGCGTTCCATCTGCAACTTACGCGTCGCATACGGCAGTGCGCCGTAAATAATGGAAGCCGGTACGCCAATCTGGCGCAGCTGCTCGGCCAATAGCAGCACGTTGCGCTTGGAAAACGCGATGAACGCATCGCCGTCCTGTACATCGTCCAAGGTGATCGGCTGATCGACTAGAATCAAATCGCACTTGCGTCCGTGATGCTCGATCTCATACGGTTCCCCGCAACTCTCAATCAGCCGGACGATGATGTCCAGTCCTTCGGGCGCGGTGCACAGGTGAATCGCTCGGGCACAGCAGCCCAAAATCGCACGCGTCCATGCAAAACCACGCTCACGGTCTGCGATCATCTGGCATTCGTCCACGACTGCCACGTCATACACACGGTGCGGGTCGAGTTTTTCCACTGTGGATGCAATGTGCATCGCACCCGGCCGAATGTCTTCCTCCTCGCCGGTCAGCATACTGCAATTCACGCCGCGTTCCAGCATGGACTCCTGTACCTCGAGCGCCAGCAGACGCAGCGGTGCCAGATAAACACCGCTCTCGGCCTGTGCCAGGCGGTTCAGGCTCTCGTATGTCTTACCCGTATTGGTTCCGCCGACATGAATGACAAACCGGCGCTGCATCATACGCGCCTCGGGATACTCGTCCTTGGGATCGACCGTGATGAGGTCGGACAACTGGCTGCGAATCATGGCCGGGATGAAATCGACCAGATAAATCTGGTACAGCGAACTGTCCATAAGCTTACGTACCGGAAAATCGGACAGCGCTAAGATCTGTTCCGCCGGAACCGGCTCACCGCGTTGCGCATACTCATATAAAATAACCGCCGCCACACGCACCAGTGACGCAGTATAGCCCTTTTGCAGTAAATTATGTAAGCTGCGCTCGCGCTTGGTCTCTCCCCGTCCGAACCACGGTGCGCAGGACGCCAGAAGCTGCGGGTTTTTCAGATAACGACTGTGCCGTACGTCGGCTCCGGTCAGTTCCATGACCGTGCGCAGACCGTCCTGCGCCTCGGCAATCGATCGCACCGGCTGTGTGTCATACAGTGCGCTCAAGATGGCCTGATGCAGACGGCGTACCAGCAGAATTGCCGTGTGGTCGCCCTCGGTCATCGTTTCCAGCGCCTGCGCGTCAAACGCCTGCTCCAATGCCAGACCGCCCAGAAACGCCCGGTTCTGCCGCTGTAATTCCTGCGCTCTGCGTCGCTCGGCACGGCCTGCGCGCCGTCCGGCGACGCGCTCCAGCTGCGCCCGGATATCCGGTCGGTTTTCCAGCCGCATAACGTCCTCGAGCGACCACCGCCGCACGGCCTTGGGACTGCTCTTATGATGCGGATTTGTGCCCCGTGTCGGTGCGGGCAAGCGCTTGATGATGGGGTCAGTCCAACCGCGTTCATACAAGTCGCTCACGGTCAGCCACTGGGCTTCATTGGGGTCAAGCATGAAAGGCCTCCAGGAATTCAAAATTTCTGTCTGAATTGGCTGCAATCACGCACAGCCACTTGTGGCTATTATACCATTTCTATCCTCCAAGGACAAGGCTTGCACCCTGATCTTCCTTCGTGCACGCAAAAGCTCTACCTAGTGAATGTATCCATCTGGATTCTTTGTATGAGACAGCCCACGTCCAATCCCCGATTACACATTTATCTGTTTTTATCATTCTCCCAGTTCTATTTTGGGGGACAAAAAAGAAGAAACCACCCCTTCTGGTTTCTTCCTGCGCGGTCATAGCATCGCCTGTTCTGTAATCCAGTCATAGATGATATCTCGGAAATGGATCGCAGCGACTCGATTCTGATTGAGTTTGCACACGATTTTCTCGGCATCTGCGCGTCTTACTGTCACATCAGACAGCATATCGAGCAGACAGCCGTTTTTCAGCATCGCAATGCCGAATGTGTGTGTCCGATCCTCCGGCACGGGGACAGACTCAATCACAGCGAAGCAGGGATACATAAACGCTTCCCCCTTTCTGCTCCTATTGTAGCACGCAGCCACCATATGCTGTGTCGCTTTTTGTCGATATACACATGATGTTTTACTATATTTCCTGCTTTTCTCCTGGATATCTGTGGGAAAACATGCAAAATCGACAAGATGTGAGAAAGTTTTCTCGTTTCCCATGCGATGTGACCACAGGTGAAACCTGCGTAGAAACGCAAAAAGCGCCTACGCGAAATGCGCGGGCGCTTTCAAATGAATCAACATTAGATGGCACGGGTAACCTTGCCGGAGCGGAGGCACCGAGTACATACGTTGATATGGCGGGGAGTACCGTCGACCAGAGCCTTAACACGACGAACGTTCGGCTTCCAAGTTCTGTTAGAACGTCTGTGGGAGTGGGAAACCTTGATACCAAAGGTCACGCCCTTGCCGCAAATATCGCACTTTGCCATTTTTCCTGCACCTCCTTATCTAAAAGGCATTGAGTAACGGATATTATATTAGCACAAGTCCGGCATAAATGCAAGCCTTTCTTTCAATTTATTTTAAAAAAACAAAAAAACTTTTCACCGTTTTCATGCAGCCATTGAAAAGCCTGTATCGCTCCGTTATAATAAAGGTATCTTACTCGCGTACGGTAGGAGGATTCGAAAACATGCAATTAAAAGAATTTGGTGTATGCCTTGGCGACCTGATCCAGGAATTTGATTTCGAGGTCGTCTACGGCCCAGAAAACTTTGAACACGTCGAGATCACCAAGACCGACGTCAACCGTCCGGCGCTTCAGCTGGCAGGTTTCTTTGACTACTTTGACCCCAACCGTATCCAGATTATGGGTAAGGTTGAAAACACCTTTGTGGAAAAGATGACCCATGAAGAGCGTGCGCTGTGCTTTGACAAGCTGTTCGGCTCGGGCATCCCGGTCATGATCATTTCCCGCAACATGGATGTCTTCCCCGAGTGCCTCGCAGCCGCTCAGAAGTACAACGTACCGCTGCTGCGCACCAACGAGTTTACGTCCACCATCGTCAACGCACTCGTGGCTTCCCTCAAGGTATCCCTCGCGCCGCGCATCACCCTGCACGGCGTTCTGGTCGAGATCTATGGCGAAGGCGTTCTGCTGCTCGGTGACTCCGGTGTCGGTAAGTCTGAGACCGCAATCGAGCTGGTCAAGCGCGGTCACCGTCTGATCGCAGACGATGCCGTCGAGATCAAGCGCGTGTCGGACAAGACCCTGGTCGGCACCTCGCCCGATGTCATCCGCTACTTTATCGAGCTGCGCGGTATCGGCATCGTCGATGTGCGCCGTATCTTTGGTGTCGGTTCGGTCAAGCTGACCGAAAAGGTCGAGCTGGTCATCAATCTGGAACCCTGGGAGGAAGGCAAACAGTATGATCGCCTGGGCCTCGAGGGTCAGACCACCAGCATTTTGGACATCACTGTTCCCTCTCTGACCATTCCTGTTCGCCCCGGCCGTAACCTCGCCGTCATCATTGAGGTCGCTGCAATGAACGACCGCTATAAGAAGATGGGCTACAACGCGGCCAAGGACTTGCAGGAGCGCATGCTCAAGTCTTTCGGCGGCAACTAATGAACTCCCGAGAAAGGCAGGGCTTCCCCCTGCCTTTTTTCCCACTCTCCGGCAGATAAAACCACCGGAATCTGACAAAATATTTGACTGGAGGAATCCTGAATTATGATGAGACTCGGCATTGACCTCGGCGGTACCAACACGGTTGTTGGCCTGTGCACCCTGGACGGTGTACTGATGGATAAAATCTCTGCTCCCACCAAGACCGGCGATCCGGACGGCTTGTGTGCGGTCATGCACGACCTGTGCCGCGATCTGTGCGACAAGCACAACATTCCGTATTCCGAGATTGAGCAGATCGGTATCGGCCTGCCCGGTACGCTCGTCAAGGCAACCTGCACGCTGACCTTCGGCACCAACCTCGGCATGTCCAACGTCTGCTTTGCGCATGCATTTGAGCCGGAATTCAACTGCCCGGTCAACATCGACAACGATGCAAACTGTGCTGCGCTGGGTGAGTTCCACGGCGGCGCAGGCCGCGGCACCCGCAACCTGCTGATGGTCACGCTGGGCACCGGCGTAGGCGGCGGTATTGTCCTCGAGGGCAAGCTGTACACCGGCCGTGAGGACATCGCAGGCGAGATCGGCCACATGGTCATCGTCCCGAACGGTGCACCCTGCAACTGCGGCCGTCACGGCTGTCTGGAGACCTACGCGTCTGCAACCGGTCTGATCCGTCTGGCTCGCGAGGCAATGGAGCAGACCCCCGACACCTGCCTACACGCCATGGTACAGGAAAACGGCGGCAAGCTGACTGCTAAGATGGTCTGTGATGCACGCGATGCCGGCGACGCACTGGCTGACCGCGTATTCAATGATTACTGCGACTATCTGGCCTGCGGTCTGACCAACCTCATCAACGTATTCCAGCCCGATGCCATCGTCATCGGCGGCGGTGTTGCCGGATACGGTGAAAAGCTGCTCATGCCGCTGCGCGAGCGCGTCCATGCACAGCAGTTCAAGATCGCTCCCGAAGGCACGCCCATCGTCGCAGCCACCCTCGGCAACGATGCCGGTATCATCGGCGCAGCCCTCCTTTGATCGCTTATTTTTGTAAAAACCTGCCAAAATCCAACATATTCCGGTGTTTTTCTTGATTTTCCGCCGCTTGTTTGTTATAATTAACTTAAGTATTCGCATTCACCCCCGGACGAAAAAAAGGAAGACGCATCTATGAAACGATTGGTTGCAGGCATTCTGACGGCAGCCCTGCTCACTTCGGCCGCAGGCGCTGTCTCATACGACCCGGAAGCCGCAGGTACATCCGCTCCCGCTGCCACTACGATCAGCGAGACTGTGAGCGAGTCCGTCATGGCCGCTTCTCTTACTGCATATCCGGCTACCATGACCGTCATGCTCGATGGCAAACAGGTCAAGCCGGTGGGTTACAACATCAACGGCAACAACTATTACAAGCTGCGTGATATCGCACTCATCCTCAACGGTACGACCGCGCAGTTCGGCGTGTCGTGGGACAAGAGCACCCGTTCCATGAACCTCACCCCCGGCAGCGGCTATGAAGCCGTCGGCGGTGAGCTGGGTGCCATCCCGACCAAGAACGCGACCGCACAGACATCCAATGAGACCGTTCTGATTAACGGCATCAAGGCCTCTCTGACCGCCTACAACGTCGATGGCTATAACTATTTTAAGCTGGTCGATCTGGGCGATGCACTGGGCTTCGATGTCGGCTATGAATCCAAAACGCGTACGGTTCTCATCACAACCCCGACCGTAGAACAGCCTACCCCTGAAACACCCGAAGAGACTCCTGAGGAACCCGAAACACCCGCAGAACCGGAACCGACTCCTTCGGTCTCGGCAATCGACGGCACGCTCAAGATCTGGATTGATCCTGGTCACGGCGGTACCGACTCGGGCAATGTTGCAACCTCGGCGATTCCCTTCGACGATTACTGGGGCGTACATCACGACGGCAACACCAAGATCTACGAGAAGGACTTCAACCTTGCCGTCTCGCTCATGCTGCGTGACAAGCTGGAGTCTGCTGGTGTTGAGGTACGCATGACGCGCGATGATGACTCGACAGTGGACGCAACGACCCGCAAGCAGCTGTTCAACACCGAAGGCGGCGGGTACGACATGATCTTCAGTGTCCATCAGAACGGCTACTCTACGTCCACGCCCAAGGGCTCCGAGCTGCTCATCCAGATCGCTTATGAGGACGGCGGTGCAGGACAGGAGTTTGGCGACCTGCTCAAGCAGGAGTACACCAGTCTGGGTCAGGATTGGAGACGCTTTGTCTTCCAGCGCAGCGGCAGCGATCCCTCCAAGGACTATTACTTCGTCCTGCGCTCGGCTCAGGAAGGCGGCGCACTGGCATTTATCAGTGAGTTCTGCTTTATGAGCAATGCAGACGATCAGCTGTGGCTGCTGTATACCGAGAACCTGGACAAGCAGGCTACCGCACAGTACAATGCGATCATGAAGTATTTCGAGACCCATCCGTACTGATTTTGAAATCCCACGCAAAGGAAGTTTATATTATTTATGGAATCGAGAATTGAACAGGCAATCGCCCGCCATCACGAGGGCTACAACTGTGCTCAGGCCATTGTCTGCACCTACGCTGACTTGTTCGGCGTAGACGAGCAGACCGCTTACAAGATGAGCGAAGCATTCGGCTTTGGCATGGGCATGATGGAAGTTTGCGGTGCACTGACCGGCGGTCTGATGCTGGCAGGTCTTCAGAACAGCGCCGGCGTAGAAACTCCGGGTTCTACCAAGGCTGCAACCTACAAGATTGACCGCACGTTGGGTGAAGCCTTTTCAAAGGCAACCGGCTCGCTGCTGTGCTCCGAGCTCAAGGGTCGCGATACGGGCACGATGCTGTGCTCGTGCGACGACTGCATCCGTCATGCAGCACGTATCGTTGAAGAAAAGCTGCTCGCTGATGCGCAGTAAAATATTCTGCATGTCAAAAACGGTCATCCATTCGGATGACCGTTTCTTTTCCCCAATCTCTTACCGCGATCGCAGCATTCTATTTTGCCTATGCTGCGCATAAGATATGCAATTCGGGAGGGATTTTCTATGATTGTAACTGCCATTTACGGCACAGAACATGTGGGCAGCACCGTACACCTCGCGCGCATGGCGATTGAGACCTTACAGCCGGACGAGGTGCACGAGTTTTTTCTGCCCCGTGACTTTCATCACATGTGCACCGGCTGTAATGCCTGTTTCTTTGCTCCAGTTCCCTGCTGCGCACCTGCTCACGCACAAATTGCACCCATACTGGATGCCATCGACCAAGCCGACGTACTCATCCTTGCATCTCCTGTCTACGTCTATCACGTCACAGGCGCAATGAAATCCTTTTTGGATCACTTTGGCTGCCGCTGGATGCTGCACCGTCCCAGCCCATCCATCTTCACCAAACGAGCACTTCTGCTGACAACAGCCGCAGGCGGCGGCATGCGCCGTACCTTGCAGGATTTGCAGGACAGCATGAATTTCTGGGGTGTGGGCCGCGTGGTGCGCTTAGGCAGAGCTGTTCACGCACTGACTTGGGATTCGGTCTCCCCAGCCACACGCTCACGTCTGGAGCGTGATGTGCAAAAGGCCTGCCGTCGCCTGCGCGTCGATCGTCCCGTCAAACCTCGCCTGTATGTGCGCCTGATGTTTGGCTTCTTTCGTCGTCTACTGCCGCGCATGAATACTGCGACCGATCTGCAGTACTGGGAGGCTCAAGGATGGTTTTCCGGCCACAAACCCTGGTAAACATAAAAAAGACCGCATGACAACATGCGGTCTTTTCTCTTATTCCTTTTCAAATACGCATACAACCATCTTGACAAAGCACTCCTTGAGCAGCGGCAGCTTGGCCAGCGGTGCCAGGAAGCCACGCAACGGCACTTCACAATAATATGCCTGCTTCATTCCTGCGTTTGCACGCAGGCCGTCAAAGCGCTTAATGGTCATGTGATTGATGTAGGAGAAATACTCCTTGCCCTGCGCATTGGTCGAAATGCGGAAGTTAATGCGATCATCACCGTCCGGAACCGTCTTGCACAATTCCTTGTAAGCGGCAACCAGCGTGTCCTCAGAAAAGAACATATGTACCCACGGAATTGCAATCAAATCGGACAGATGCGCACCAAACGGATGATAGTACGGCGGGAAGTTTACATACAGTCGTCCACCAGGCTTGAGCACACGGCGTACCTCTGCCAATACCAGATCGGGACGGTCTACATGCTCCATCGCATCATTCATAATAATCGTATCAAAGCTGTTGTCCGGGAAACCGGTATTGGCTGCATCGCCAACCACGAAGGTAAAGCGATCTGCATATCCAAGCTGCTCCGCCAGCGCCTCAGCTTCCTCTTTGTAGTGCGCCACAATGTCCATGCCTACGATCTTTTTGACACTTTGCGAGGCATAATACATGGTCTTACCACCTGCGCCGCAGCCGACATCCAGTACGGTTTTATCCGCAAACATCTCCTCTGTCGTGTAGCGCTCGGTGTAGAACGCAATGGTATTTCCACCGCGCTCATACTGCCACATTGCATAGCTTTCTTTGCCTTCGTTCTGTAAATTAAACGGATGTACCGGCAACGGGAACAGTCGATTGAGCGCCAAAAGGAATTTTGTCATCATAATACCTGTCAACTCCTGTATCGAATCCTCTTAATCACGCTCTATTATAAAGCAAAATGCAAAAAATTGCAACCAAAAGTCAGAAAGTATCTATTTCAGCATTTTCTAAAGTACTTTCTTAATAAAGTTTCGATCAAACCTTTTTAAAGGTTTGCAGGTTCTTAGGGTAGCGCCCTAAGTCGCGTCCCGCAGGACGCGAAATTCCCTTTTGATTTTCCCGTCCCCCGCAAGGGAAAATCAACTAAAATTGATTTTCAGCGCGTCCGCAGCCGCGCAATTCCCTGCGGCCATTGGCCGCTCATGAAAACCAACCTGCGGATTGGTTTTCAGTTTTACGGCTAACGCCGCACGCCTAATTTTTTACTTCCGTTTCACTTGGAAGACCAGTGTTTCCCCTTCTGAGGGGAACGAAAGCCAAAGGATGGACAACCTACGGTTTTCCACACTTTGGGAACCCGTTTTCCCTTTCCGTCAGATGTACATTTCAGCCGCCGACAGGGTGGGAATGTACGAACTCCGCACAGCGGGTACGAGCAGTCCGGCGCTCCCGGTTGCGCTAGGACTACGAAGTAACAGAGTACTTTTAAGGAACAACCGAGAGCCAAGTAATGGTTTTGTGTAGTCAGGGCGCTCAGCACGACAGTATGGTCTGCTTTTACAGTGCTGATCTGCGCGCCCTAACTTTCTTATTGCTCTATCATCCAGAATTCTCTCACAGAATAAGAATATCCACGAGAGCAAACAAAAATTTTTCAGACAAAACAAAAAGCAGTCTGTATAGACTGCTTTTTCGTGTGCGCGTCGAGTTATCTTCCCGGGCCGTCGCCAGCCAAGTATTGTCACCGTA